>C687J35504_10000157_pt1 | contig 49629 bp, 69 predicted proteins | sample RifCSPhighO2_02_FD_35504 | JGI IMG/M metagenome (IMG submission 35504) | reverse complement strand
AAAAAATAAAAAAATGCTTAAAAATTCAGTTTCTAAACAAGTTGTCTGTCCTTGAAATTCAATTTCGGTTTAGCATGTTGTCTTATCTGATCCACCAGGAGATGTTACTTTAACAGTCTTACTAGAGGTACATGGAGTATTTAACGTATACGAAGCAACCTGACCCACAATAATATCATTCGGTAAAATATAAGTTTGCTTTTCATCATCCACAAAAACAGCAATTTCATTCGCAGCAATATTCTGACTTCCCACATTTCTGATGGCAATAGAATCTATTGTAATAGAATCTATTCTTACCATCTTTCCAATTGCAGTTGTCTGTTGATCTATCTGCCTAGTTACTGTTGCAGTAATTTGTTGAAAAGTAGACTGGAACCAGATAAACGCAAAACCAACCAGTGTTATAGTTATCATTAAAAGAAGCACAATGGCAATCACGGGTGTTATTCCCTTCATATAAATTAATTATTTTTAGACAGTATTAAAGCTACGATTCTGATAAATCCTCTCAACCCTTTCAGCTGTTTTGTCCCATGTGAAATTTTTAGCTGTGGCATGGCCTTCAGCAGATAGGTTATTCTGAAGTTTTTTGTTGTCCAGAATCTTGAGTATAGATTTTGCTGTTATTTTATTTGTTATAAAAGCATTTTTCCCAGCAATTGCAAAATCTTTATAACACGAAAGAGCTTTTGCCATAACCGGCGTTCTGCAGGCCATTGCTTCTAATAATATTAATCCAAGACCTTCTACTTCTGAAGGATTTACAAGCAGGGACGCTGATTTTATATGCCTTATCTTATCTTTTTCAGAAACATAACCAAAAAATTTTATTCTCTTGTCATTAGCTGCGATATTTTTCAGCCTTTGCTCATCATAACCACTGCCTATAATTTTTAGTGTAGTATTTGGATACTGTTTCTCTATTCCTTTGAATGCTATTATCAGCTCATCAACATGCTTATAATCAACTAACCTGCCGACATAAACTATAGAGTTTGTCTTTTTTGAACGAATGCTATTAATAAACTTCAGGTCAATGCCACTGTTAATAACAGTTGCATTTTTAATGCCCAGCTGTTCTAATTTTTCTTTTGTCTGAAAGGAATTTGCTATTACTGAATCAAAAGCAAGCATAGACCATCCATATTCCATTACTTTGCCAACAAAAGAGTAGAATCCTGGATAATATTTTTTCCATGCATCAGCATAGATATCATGAAATGTTGCAATCATTGGGCGATGAGTAGCTGGAGAAAATATAGAAGCATACATTGCAATGCCCTGATTCATGTCAATTACATCATACTCAGATTTCATGCATCTCAACAGTGGAGATGCATAGGTTGCAAGTGCTGGAAGAAATCTTTTATTCAACGGATGCTCCATGCCAACGCGTTTTATTGTAATGTTTTCCCAGATTTCTGTTTTTGGAAAACCATGCAAACGAAGACTGTATACTGTAATTTCGTGTTTCTTGGAAAGCCGCTTTGCTATTTCCATATACCTTCGCTCAGCTCCGCCAAGTACATATGGATAAAACAGCTCGGATAAAATACAGATGTTCATATATCTTGATTTCACAGTAATACTTTTTAACGGAAAAAATTTCCGTTAAATTTCCGTTAAATTTCCGTTAAAACATAATGACTCTGTTTTTTGCTATTTCCCATTTTTTTTACAATTTCTTTGTTAATTAGTTTTTTCAGGTCATTCCTTGCCATACGGGGTGATGTTTTAAATATATCAGCATATATATTCGTTGTTATTTTTTTATTTTTTACCAGATATTCCACGGATTTTTTTTGTCTTTCATTTAATTCTAGCTTTTCTAAATATTCATTTGTAAGCCTGCTCTTTCTGAAAGTAACCACAAGATTTCCAGCAATCTCTTCGAATAAAGGTTCGGGCAGTTCATGACTTATGCATTCCTCTATCATTCTGTTTGTGCCTGTACCCCACTGCTCTATAAACCTGATTAAAAAGAAACATTTTCCAATCAAGGAGTTCCTAAGGATCGAATCATGCTTCTTCATTAAGTCATTTACTATCAATGGTTCAGGCAAGGTTCCGCATCCCCAGATCTCGAGTCTGTCATCAAATATTCTAATTTGTGCATTACCAGATATTTCATAGTTCCTGTGGCACACTGCGTTTACTATTGCTTCTCGTACTGCTTCAATCGGGTATTCCCATTTTTCCACTCTTTCCATACCTTTTATTTCAGCATGTAATTGCATATGCTCTTTGACGAATTCAACTGAATTTTCTATCTGACTTATGATGTTGCTTCCAAATACTTTCATGTCAATAAATTCCAAAGGTTCTGTTCCCTTAAATCTTGCGCACCTGACTTCTGCATGAGGAAAAAATTTCTGCGGAGTTTTTCCAAAAAGCAGAATTAACGCATTGGTCAGGCTTTTGTTTTTTATCATACCAGATCTTTTTAGAACATCTTTCCATGACAGTAATTTATATCCCAGATTTCTCTCTATTCCTGCCTTTTTCAGAAATTGCTTTATTGTTTCTTCATCAATATCTTTTAGTTTTGCAGACCTGCAAATTTCCTCATCCCATTTAATCTTTTTTTGAGACAGAATAACTCTTTTCAATTCATCCGGAGAAATAACCCTGTTTTCAGTTCCAATGCGTATATATGCAATCCCGTCAGAAAAGTATGGTTTATTGCTGCCTTCCGGAACTTTTACATAGATTATCTGATTTTTATGCTTTTTAATTTCTTTTATTTCAGGATTAAATTCTGGTTTTATTTTCGTATTTATAATCTGTGAAATTTTTCTGAGAGTTTTATCAGAGCTTTGTATGCCAGTTATTTTTCCTTTATCATTCACACCGAAGTAAACCTCGCCGCCTCTGTGATTAAGAAATGCGCATACCGATTTCAGGGCTTCGTTCATCTGTGCCACAGACTTTTTTAATTCTACTGTGTGGGATTCTTCTAGCTTCATGATATAATGTCAGCAAAAAGATTTTTAAATCTTATATGATTCTATGATGCATGAATTACAGGGAACAGTGCCTCGGTGTTGTCAAATACTTGAATGATAAATTCGGACCCGTGTTATGGCTGCCTGAATTAGGAGCAACGCCAAATAAAGCAACGATGATACAGATTAATAAAATCAGAGAAAGCTTTGACGAAAACTGGGTTGTTCATGGAAAAAGATGAAATTATAATAACTTATAAAAGTAATTAAATTAATATAATCATTATGAAACTTAATCAGGATACTAAAAATCCAACAGACATGCCAAAGCTCCAAAGCCCGTTTGAGCGGCAGGAAATTAATGGGGAATATATTTGCATACCGAAAATTGAAAAAGGGTATGAATGGGTATTTTCAGGGCAGAGTATCGCAATTGAAAAATTGGACGGTTCAAATATTTCAATAATTGTGGAAAATAATCAAGTAACTGCGATTTATAACAGGAAAAACAGAATTGATATCTGGAAAAAAGGAAACAAAAGATTTACTGAAGGTGTACTGGAGGCAATAGATACTGAATATATAAATTTGGCAAAGATGAAAGATGGCCAGTATTTTGGCGAGCTGATCGGGCCTCAGGTTAATGCAAATCCCTATCAGCTGAAAAGGCATTTGTGGATTCCGTTGTCAATATTGGTTGAAAGATGCAGGTTTAAGTTCTGGGATGAATTTGTAAAAGAGCTGGAAGATCTTGATGATAGCCAAGTCTATGAAAAAGTCAGCAATGTATTCAAAGGTTTGTGGAGCTTGTATAAAAGAAAAACAGGACTCAAAGGAGATGTTAATGAGAGCACCGGCTTTGAGGGCCTGGCAGCAGAAGGGATTGTATTTTACAGGCAGGACACAAAAGAAATGGCAAAACTTCGCAGAGATATGTTTGACTGGTACAAGGGTCGGGGACATGGACGCCAGAAAGCAAATTTTCAACAAACAGAGTTACGTTACAGGTAATATTAAATTCTATCGAAATTCTTTCCATGTCAGAGTTGCCTCTTCTTCATTTCCGGGAAATTAACCCTGTACAAAATAACTTCTCCGCCCCAGTTTTTGACGTATTCAAAATTTTCAAGCCCCTGTCCGCGGAAAATGAACATCCGTGTGAACATTGAATTTTCAAGTTCAGGTGGCATGTAAATCAGCTGACTGTCGCCCGGTAGTATCATTGCAGTGCCTGGTACCTGAAAATCATCTTCAGTCTGCATTTTCATGTATCCCTGACTGTCAATATATATAAACCTGTGGATTTTTAGAAACTGGTTGCCTGCCTGGAAAAGCATTTTCTTTTCTCCGCTTGTCTGATTCTGGTATAATAGAAATGCCTGATTATCTCCAACAGAAAATTCAGTTGCTATTACATTGTATGCGAGCAATGGTTTCTGGCCGCCAGCATTTATTATAGCATATGTTGACTTCTTTCCTTTGTCAATAGTATTCCATGTGGAGAAATAGCTCCACCACTGGCTTTTGAATATCAAGTCGTTTGAAGCAATGTAATACATCGGGTCAGAGCAGTTTTCAAATTTATAATAACGCAAAATATCCATTGCTTCTGTTTCATTATCCGTATAAAGTGTGGTTCCTATATCCTGAATACGGGAGCGTTTGGCAACTACTTTTTCAGGATCATAATCAAGAAGATAATGGCCATCTTTATCAATATATAATTCTGAATTCTGAGTGGCCCCGTCAAAAACAACAGGCCTGTCTGCAATGCCTGTTATAAAATGTCCAGGATCCCAATAAGTTGCAATTACAGTGCATTCTGGTGTATTGTCTTTGATCCAGTTCAGTGCTTCGTACCAGTTATTGCTCAGTACAGTTCCTGAATAACGGGAAATCTGCCAGCTCGGGTCATAATATAAAAAATATGCATAACTAATTGTAAATACTACTACTATAGCCATCATAATATGATACTTATTTATCCTCATAGACACCCTTTCTTTTTCAAAAAAGAAAGCCTGTACGGAAAGAAAAACAATTTGGCGGTTTTAATCGCTGTTATTTTTCTTTATTACACCCCTTCTTTTTCTTTTATTTCCTCTTCGCTTTTTCAAATGCATAATCCCATATTCTTGCAAAGAATATTGCAGAACCCAGTGAGATAACGCCAACCAAAAACATTGTGAATCTTACAGCAACCATGCTCGCAAAAATCCCGCCAACGAACCATATTACTAAAAGTGTAAAAGTATCTAAATGGTCTCTGTGCCTGATGAACCTGTATAATGTATAGAGAATCACATAAACTGTAAGCATGAATGGAGATATTAAGATTGCAATGCCGCTCAATTCAATATTGCTGGTTTTAGTAATTATATCTTTTAACTCACCACCTGCCATCAGTTCCTGTACAGAGACATAGACATTTGGAAATTCACCCGATTCACTTTTCAGTGCAGCATCACCGCTGCGTGAAATACCGGATAAGCTTAATGGCTCAGCTACAGCAGATGCAGCATAATTAAAGCCCATTGTTATTGTTGTCAGTATCACAAAGCAGATTATAATTATAGCTAAATTTAACAGCATTGCCTTGTGCTTTGTTGCAATTTCTTTTGGCTGTACTTTATGCAGAAAATATGACAAACCCGTATCTAATATCAGATAGAGTATAACAAAACCAGTAATTATCCACAGAACATACCAGTAGCCAGGCCAAATGTTTGCAAATATTGCCAGGGAAATTCCTGTGAGTGCTGCAAACAATAAGGATTTTTTAGTAAACAAACACCCCTTTTCTAGTGCTTTGTAAGACAAAAAGAAAAATGCCATGCATATGATGGGTATTAAAATAACAATCGCATCAGTGTCAGGGTCACCACCCAATGAACGGGCAACATTGGCTGCTGAAAACGTTACAAAAAAACCTGCAAACAACCCAGCTTTTCTGCTATAAAGAGCTTTTCCAATAAAATACATCGGGAATATAACAAGAGAAGCTAAAATAACCGGAAACCATATAAGCCACTGCCATACCTGCACGGGCGCTACAACATTAATGAACATGTACGAATAAGCTGCAATGTATGAGTATAATACAGGACCGAATGTAACAGCTTTTCCAACAGGAGCTAGCATTAAATAATCTACCGAAGGTGTTCCACCTGTTTGAACAATATCTATTGTTCTCCTTAAAAACATGAATGAATCAATGTTCCGTAAATATTGAAAATTGTTTGTAAAGAAGCCAAAAACGCGAAGGTATATACTAAACAAAAACATGATTACAAGAATTGCGAATATTATATGAGTTTTCCTGATTCTTACCAAGTTATCCACCCTCTACAATTTCATTGCATATTAGTAGCTTCATCAAATATTTCTATTGCACCATTTAAATTCTTTAACAACTACAGATGTTTGCATCTCCATGTGAAAATTATAGAAGAAAATCTTAAATAACAATGTTGTTAAATTCGAAGGATTTTATCATATGAGAACTTTAATCAACCCCAATTGAGTTTCAAAATTAAGAATTTCAAAATACAAATTCTTCAGTATCTATCGTAGTCATTGTTATACACTCTTTATACAGTAGATGGAAAACTTAAACAGATTATTCCCGAAATCAAAAAAAAGAGGAGTGATTTGTTACTGTACCATACCCAGTGCCATTCTTAACATATGTTTAATAACTTTTAATTTGGGAACAGACTTTAAATTCTTTGACAATCTGTCATAATCGTGTATTTCAATTTCCGGACCAAAATCTTTAAATAAAAGTTCAAGATAATGATTAGTCATTTTTCTATACGCTTTTCTCAGGAATAGCTGGCGCCGAATTTCAGCTCCCCACTGGCTAAGCCACTGGTCCTGATACGATTTCAGAAACATTTCATTATATCGCCTCAGGTTGATAGCGTCATTTATAACTTCTGCTGCAATTTCAGAGGCTTTCATTGAAAAGATTATCCCTCCACCTGTCAATGGTTTTGTTTGAGATGCTGCATCTCCTATTAAAACTGTTCGTTCTGACACCATGTGTTGAATGCCTGATGCAATAGGATATGAATAAAATTTATTTCTCTGAAGATCCTCCTTCTTCTCGAAATATTCCATGTATGATTTTGGCCGCACACTAGTTATAAGCCCGTGCTCGCCATTTTGGGGAATCTTCCAGGCAAAAAAATCAGGAGAATAATATTTATTCAAAAAAACCTCTATTATGCCCTTACAGGATTCTGCTTGAGACATCATGCCAAAATAAATCAAAGGAGGCTTCAATCCAGCTTTGTTTCGTACAATAGACGAAGCACCATCTGCTCCAACCAATATCTTTGCTGTATATGTGTTAGAATCAGTTGACACGCTTACATAATCATTTTCATAAGTAATGTCTGTTACTGTCTGATACCTTACATTAAGCCCCTTTTTAAGGTATGTTGAAAATTCCTTTCTTTTGATAATCAGGGCAAATGGCTCATTGCTGAAAATCCGTATTCTTTTGCCAGATGGTGAAACAAGATTCATTTCCTTAATTGAATCTTTTACCAGGTGTTTGGGAAAGTAATCCAAAAATGTGTTGGAGACAATGCCTGAGTCTTTTACGCCCGGCTGAGAATCTTTTTCCAGAACTAGTACATCCATTTCATCTGTAATCTGCCTTGCCAGGCATGTACCAGCTACGCCAGCGCCTATAATTATTGTATCATACATGAGATAATGAATCCTTAAAAATTTAAAAATAGAACCTTAATACATGAAAAACAGGTCATTGTTGTTAAAAGCAGGCATGATACTTGTAGGTCTTGTCATACTCAGCTTTGTCATATGGTTCTCAAATCCTGCTAAAGTTGCTGATATTCTGGCAAAAAGTTCTCTGGAATACATTTTGATGGCTTTTATTCTGGTAAATATTAACATGATAATCAGGACATACAAATGGAAGGTTCTATTGAAAAGAAAAATAAGCTTCAAAAAGCTTTTCCCAGTTCAGATATTCGGAATGACATTGAGTAATTTCACACCCGGAAAAGTAGGAGAACCAATAAAAGCACTGCTGCTGCGTTCACATAATGGCACACCTGTTTCTGAAGGCTTGTCATCAATAATATGGGAAAGAATAGCTGATCTGGTTTTGCTGGTAATAATGGCTACCGGACTTATTTTAGTTATAAGCATGAAATTCGAAATGATTTATATCGGATTGCTTTCAATCGGAGTATTTATAGCCGGGATCACTGCCTTGGTTCTGATGGTTACTCATGAACATTTCGGAAGAAGGATTTTCAGGTTTCTTACCAGATTCCCGATTATGAAGAAATTGGATAAAAATTTCGTGGATAGTTTTTATAGGGATGCCAGAGTCAGTAAAAAAAGTTTTCTAACTTGTTTTATGATAACAACTGTGGCATGGATGCTAGATTCAATTATATTGTATCTTTGCCTGATTGCTGTTGGCATAACAATAAATCCATTGCTTATTATCGGAATTATTGCATTTTCCGCACTTATTGGCATTGCCAGCTCTCTGCCTGGTGGCATAGGAAGCACAGAAGCTGTCATGATTGTTCTATTGACAATGCTTGGTGCAGATCCGATCGCAGCTGCAGCAGGTGTTTTGGTTTCACGGTTAATATCATTCTGGTATGGTGCTGGAATTGGTGTTTTAATGTTTTTGCACATAGCTAAAACAAATCAAAACATATTTTCAATGGATATCTCGGAAAAGAGTGACGAAGTTAGGAATTAGAAGACTACGGGAAATTTGTACTATTTTTACCATAACTTTAAATATTTTACCATTGATATATATCATAGGGTGATACCATGAAAACCGAATTGAAGTGCGATACACACGGAAGATTATATTTGAATGAAAGTGTAAGGGAAACATATGGGACACGATTTATAGGGATTTTCATGCCGGATAGAATTATCCTAAGACCTTTGGTTGATGACCCTATAAAAGATTTTCATGAATTAGGTAAAACCTTGCCTAAAAACATAACTATAGGAGATATGAAAAAGGCTATAATGAGGAGAGCAATGAAAGAAGCTGCGGAAAACGCAGCACGAATTAACCGTGCCGCAAAAAAGAGGTGAATAAATGCCATATGTTGACACTGACTTTTTTCTGGCATTGTTCAAAGAAAAGGATTGGCTTAAGCCTAATGCCAGTCTGCTGGCAAAAAAATATCAGAACAATTTATGGACATCTTTAACTACAGCTATTGAACTATTCATGCTATCAGAAGAGTACAATCTTGATATAAATCGTGTGGCAAGAGACCTGATTCAAATGACTATAATTAAGGGCGTGGATGCCAATACAGTATTTGTCGCAGCCCAATATATAGAGGAAGGTATGACAGTTTTTGATGCTTTTCATGCAGCATTCTGTGGTAGTGATGAAATGATCAGCTCGGATAAAAAATTTGACAAGTTCGGAATTTCAAGGATACAACTGGAGAGATACTGACATCAAATACAGTGTGACTTGTATCCCAGCTTTCTCCATTTTTATCCCCCTCGTTGTTCCATGCTCTGTTCCAGTAAATTTTGGCTATAATTTTCAGATGATAATCTCTATGTTGTCAGAATTTCGCGTATCCCTTGCTCCAGTGAATACTGTGCTTTGAATCCCAAAATTTTGCCAGCTTTTCTTGTATCAGCATTTTGTTCGCTGATATAATTCTTTACAGGAATTTCAATAAATTGCGGTTTGATGTTTTTACCCAAAATTTTATTTAAAATTCTTATCAGATCTACGAGGCTGTGAGATATGCCGGTGCCTACATTAAAAATATCTGATTTTATACCTGATTCCATTGCAAGTATGTTTGCTTTTGCAACGTCCTTGACATAAGTAAAGTCTCTTGTCTGTTTACCATTGCCATAGATTACAGGTGCTTTGTCTTTTTGCATATCCCATAAAAACTGGGATACGAGGTTTGCATAAATTCCTTTTGTTTTTTCATGCGGCCCATAAACACTCATGTATCGCAAGCCAGTTATTCTGATGCTGTACTGGCTGGCAAACAACATAGCAAGATGCTCATTAGCAAGCTTAGATGCTGCATAAAAATTAGGTGGTATTATTCTCATGTCTTCTCTGAGCAATTCATTTTTGTTTCCATAGACTGATGATGTGGATGCATAGACAACACTGCTATTGTTTTTTCTGGCTGCTTCAAGAACATTTATAAATCCTTCTATATTAATGGCATATGCATGCTTCAGATCCTGAATGAACATGGGTGAGGATGAAGCAGCTGCCTGATTGAATATGCACACAGCTCCTTTACAGGCTTTATTTAATTTATCAAATTCTAAAATATCTCCCCGAATCGTTTTTACATTAATGCCTTTCAGGTTTTCAGGCTTTCCTAGAAAAAAATTATCATATGCTACAACATCATAACCCTTCTGCACAAGCGCTTCGCACAGGTTTGAGCCTATAAATCCTGCACCACCTGTTACAACAACTTTTGACATGATAATTAATGGATAGAAAAGTTTTTATTGTTGTAATATTTTTTCCCTTAAATATTTTTCCGGTTTAAAATGGTATTATGGATAGATGTGATCAGGCTGATCTTCAGAACCGAATTGAGGAAATTCAATACGTGAGCTGCACTGAGATAGTCAGACCTTCTGGCCAAGAATACGACGACAATATCTGGACATTGAGAATAGGATTAACTCGAAATCCGAATGGAAACGAATTGAGGGGTTTGGTAAATATGGTTAAAGGCTATCATGGAATTCATGTGAAGAATACTGAATACATTGAACCTGAGCAAACACTTTACGTATATTTCGGTCATAATCATGTGAGAACCGATGACTGGCCATTTAACTACTAAAGCAGGGGTTCCGTCTTAATCTCAAATCTCGCAAAATCCCACAAGGAAGTTAAGATATAACAATCGTTTCAATTCTTTCCAGCCCGCAAAAATCTGAATGAAAATTATACGCTCCGGCATTCAGGAAAACCATCGAATCGCCGATTTTTGGATTATCCAGAAAAACTCTGTAACGAAAAATATCCATGGAATCCGGAGTGCAGCCTTTGACACTATAAGCAGTTCCTGAATCAAGTTCACCCTGTATTTCCAATCGTGTATTCGCTATGAATGTATCCATGGCTGTGTTGAAGACAGAGCAGTCTAAAATAATGTTATTATTATAAATGTTGATTATTTTTGCTTCTAATTTTATGCAGGGTGCAGCTAAAAACCTGCCGGGTTCAATTACCATTTTTATCTTATTACTGTCCAGCCATTTTTTGAAGCTTCTGATTTCCGGCATTATTGCATTTATGTTCGGGTTTGAATTTTTGTATTTTACAGGCAATCCGCCGCCCATGTTTATCATATCTATTGATTTGAATGTTTCGGGCAGCAACGCATTTTTCAGATCATCTTTTAATGACCATTCGCTTATGTTCTGCGTCTTTCTGTGAAAATGAATGCCGAGGTTTTTGATATTTTTGTCTTTTTTCAGTTGCGGAATCAGTTTATTAATATGTTCTGGGCACATGCCGAAAACAAAATGCTTTCCTGTATGTACTGTTTTCTCTCTAAGTCGCATTCTGAGATATAAATCTATTTCTGAATTAAGATTTTCAAGAAGCATATTAAGATCGCGCTCATTATCAACAACGATTTTTTTTACCTTTCTTGTCAGGATATTTTTAACTGTTTTTTGATCCCATCCCTGTGCAAATAAAACAACTCTTTTCTTGTTTTTGATTAAATTCATTTCAGAAATTGTATGGACACTGAAAAGTGAACTGGTTTTTTCTTCAAGAATTTTCCCTGCGATTGGATTTGTTTTCATGCTATATGAAACTGTATCAGCAAGCTCTTTGGTTATTTTATATTGGTCCAGAAGAATTCCTGTGTCCAAAACAAAACGAGCCATTATATGTCACCTGATTCTGTATTTAGAAGAAATTTCATTACCTCATTTTCAGAGGGAGGCAATGAAATTTCCAAAATTATTTCTATAAGTTATGTTCTTACAATTATACTTTAATTAAGCCTTCTCTGTTTAAAATTTCCAATGAATTCATCATTGCCAGAGGAAATGTTATTGAAACATCACCGATAACTGTAACAGCATCTGAATCATCTTTAATTTTTCCCCAGCTTTTTGCTTCACTTGTTGTAGCACCGCTCATGCTTCCGGAAGTTTGATGGGATGTTGTCATATAAACTGCATAATCCAGGCCATCATTTAGCAGGCATGACAGGATCGCGTGATGTTTTGATACACCACCGCCGAGTGCAATAATGCCTTTTATATCATCAGGGCTTGTAACCATCAGAATATTTTCAAAATCTTTTACAACATCCACTATAAAATCCGGATGATCCTGCTGAAACATGTAAAGGTGAAACCCAAATGCGCCGTCTGTTATTGCCGGGCAGAATATTGGCACGTCTTTTCTGGATGCCTGATAAAGTATGGAATTTTTGTCATTAAGCATCAAACCGAATTCTTTCAGCATTTCGCTCACAGACCATCGGGATTTTTTTGCATAAATCTTCTCAAGCATTCCTGACATCAAAGACTCAAATTTTGCATAGCTTTCATTGGGTATAAAAATATTTCCAACACGATTTACACCCTTCTCATTCAGTTCCACATCATCTGAATTAAATTTGCCTATGGAAAACTTTTCACCAGAAGCTTTCATTATATCCTCTTCAATCCCACCAACTGTAGTTACTATAACATCAGCTATGCCAAGTTCAATGAGCTGGGCAAAAAATCCACGTAAGCCAGAGGTAATCATGTTCGATGTAAAAGTAAAAAATATTTTGGCATTAGATTGTTTCATCTTACAAAAAATTTTTGATGCCTGTGCCAGCTCTATGCTCTGAAATCCTGAGTGCTTCATGGATTCAACTAATGACGATACAGTTATGCCGGGCTTCCAGCGGACATCTTCTACGTGCATAAACATAGGTATAGAATAAAATCTTAAATAGATTCAATCGCGCCCAGCAGCAAAATCACTGATGAATCTATTTTTTGGTAATTTTTTGCACTATACTGTCCTATAAACTGCTGATATTTTTCATTGATATAGGAACTCACGAAAATAGATGACAGATCAATTGTCTGGCAATCAAGTGATTCCTGTAGTAGAGGAGATCCAAGTGTTATTATGTCTTCATTTTTGATTTCAATGAATTGCTGGGTTATTGAAAAATATATCTTATTATTTGCATAGGATATATTTGCCCTGACCTGGTCGGATATTTTGGCAATATCCAAAGAATTGTTGAGATTAATTATCACCGGATAAATGCTCCTGTTCATCTGTTCTCTATATTGTTCATGTCCAATATTTACATAACTATACAATGTATTGACAGCTTTCATTGTGGAAATAATTTTTCCTGATTTCTCACAGCCTTGTTCTTTGCCATTTATCTGGATTTTAGCCCATGCAATTATCTCTTTTTTTATTTCATATGGATTTGTTTTGAGCAGCTCCTGTTCTAACAGTGCAGGTGGTATATTTTTCTTTATGCAGTCGTCAAACGTTGAATTATAAGTATAGAGATTTGACCAGTCATATTTTGGGCGTCTGATTGTGAATATATTATCGTCAATTGTTATAATACAGGATTCGCCACAGGATGTAGTATAATTAGTTGTATTTGGGTATGCACTTTTGAAAATCTTTACAGCTTCTATATCTGTTTTGCATAAATTTGATATTTGCGATATAAAGCTTACTTTAGCACTGTAATCTTCTGCATGTTTCTTTGATAATGTGTTCAGCAGGGTTTCCTGATCTTTCAGCCATGACTGGGCTGAAGACTGAAACTGGCTTACAGCTCTTTTCGGCGCATCAATCATAAAATAATAATATATTGCAGATGCTGTCAGAATCATAATAATCAGAATAATCACTATAATACCTGTTCTTGGTTTTTCAAAGCCCGCTTCTTCAACATCTTTTTTTGTTATCTTCATACTCTAACCTTTCTTTTTATTTGTCAAATTTTCCAAAAATCTGACGACAGCCGAAGGCTGTCTTGGAGTTTCAAAAACGAATCGTAAGACGCATAAACCGAAAGATGCAAACGTTGAAAGACGAGCGAAGCTCGTCAAGGTACGCTGCATCATGCGTTTCGATGCGTCAAGTTTTTCGCTTTTGAAACAGAAAGCCTGTACGGAAAGAAAAAACACCCAATTGATATAATACCATGATACATATAGTATTACGTCCTTAACTCCGTCGCATATTATTTTCTTTTCCCAAAAGTTTTCTTTACTGCGGCAACTTGTATTCAATTACTGTATCTTCTGCATACATATAGATAACATCACCGTCTAATTTAAAATTTATCCCACGTTCTTCAAGATTTTTCCGGGAAAAATAGATAAATTCATTCAGATGCCTATCATCATACTGAAATCCACGAAGTTTATCTATGGCTGTTTTTACATTTTTAAAATAGTACGCAGTATCTGAGCCTATTATATCAGTGTCTTTGGTTTTACTGTATGTAGCGTAAAATCCAGATATGACAAAAAATATTCCAGTCAAAACAACAGCTGTTATGATAAACCACTGTCCTTTCATACTTTAATCACCTGAGCATGCTTTATCTTATCTATTAATATTACAGAATTTTTGTCAACCACATCCATATCAGTTAACAGTTTTACAATTTTACTTCCAAATGCATTTATTATAGTTGCATTTTTTATTTTATCTATAATCTGCATTTCATCGCAGATTTCAGTACCATAGAAATTTGCATCAAGATAAATATCCACACCGTCATGGTATAGTTTTTTTCCAGCCAGGTCTTTATCCGTAACTGCCAGCAAGACATCTGAATCGGTTTTATGAACTTTACACACGAACATATTTGTGACCCTCCCATATTTGTAACCCTCCCATTTTTATGTTGAACCGCGCCTCCTCTTTCTATATGATTTTCTTTGCTCCACATGATTCGCATTTCAATACAAACATCCGGTCTTTTTTTTCCAGATTTGTGTCCGGCTTGCCACATTTGTCACATCTGACATAAACCCTGACATAATCATTTATTTTTTTGGAAATTATAACCTTATCCACCTTACCGGATATCAAAAGGCCCTGATTTGTCTGCGAGCCAGGCACAGCAAGTTCTTTGAATAAGAATTTTGATATATGTTTAGGATCCCGTCTCAAGATTCTGGCTATTTCACTGAAGTTTTTTATTATTACCTGCTTTCCCTGATAATCTACCATAGGCTCAGGAACTTCAAATCTGTCCTGTTTTTCTGTTTTTTCAGGCAGGCTTCGTTTTGCCTTTTCAAGCATTTCCTTGTAATTCATTTTCTTCACCAGAAAAATACTTACTTCTTGCACTTTTAATAGTACCAGTTACGCCTAATACGCGAATAATTACAGGAAGTTCGGAAATGTTGTGTATCATGCTTAAAGCAATTCTTAAATGCTCAATTCGTGTATGGCTGCATTTTATTATACCTCTTTGATAATTTTCATTGTACATGTTTCTGATTATCCAGATTTTACATTCAGAGGTTCCTAGCTCTCCTAAAAAAGATATTAACGATTCCCATACAGCTTTTACAAAATCACCATAATTAACAGGATTATCAGATATTATTTCAAAGATTAAATATCTTCTAACATCTCTCATCACAGGCGGAAGAATTTTAGGGTTTGTCAATTATTTCAACTCCTTGCCATTTTAATCCCGCTAATTTTTTTCTGTTTTCAGTTATTATTTTTAAAGGTACTGAAGAAACAGAATCAATAGCATTAGCCAGTTCCATACCAAGCAAGTAACCTATTGCAGCCATATCCCGACCGGTTCTTAAATTCCATTTAGAGTGCGCATTGGATGAAATTATTATGGGCACTCCGTATTTATTGCATATTTCAATATTTTGTTTTATATATGCCAAAGCTGATACCCTGTGCTTATATGAAGATTCCATTATTTCACGAAAATCAACTTCTACTGCAACATTATTTTCAGCAGCGGCTTTAGCGCATATATGATCAATACCGGAATCTGTTCTTCCAAGCTCTGGATGAAGCAGAATATCAATCATGCTTTCTTCGCATGCTGCCCTGTTTATTTCATAATCACCACCGTGTACGCAAATGATTTCTGCCTTTTTTCTCGCTTCATTTGCCATGGTTTTTAATTCGTCGGGTGTTTTCGATTTTAAAATAATCGTCTTTATCATATCTAGTTTGGTTTCAGGCAACTCCCAGTTTAAATCAGATCGGGTTGTAAAGAATTTAGATATTCCGATGCCTGAAAAGCCCAAACGTTCAGCCATATTTATCATATCTTCAGTGCTGTTTTCACCTACAGACTGGGTACTGTGCACTACTAAATCGTAAAACTCCATTAATTATTATTGGCTTAGAATAGATTAAAAGCATGAAAATGGCTGAAAATATAATTTGCGATAAATGTAAATATAACAGCATTTGTCCTAAAAGTATTTTTTTCATTTCTCTCTGCTTTTCTTTCCTGCACTTGTCAGCCCCCTGAAAACTCTTCTTCTCTGGTTCAGGAGTGGCTTCATGTTTTTGTCTGATTTTATAACAGGATGGTATTTGTCATACATAATGATTTCATAATATTTGTATTGTCCATCTTCGCCAGCATAATAGCTGTTAAGAACTTCTAGATTAGGAAATTTTCTTATAGCTCTTTTTTCTGCAAGTGACTGTAGGCTTTGGTGGGTTGTATATCTTGTCTGACCATATTTTGTCTGCTTTCTTGCCTTGGTTGTTCTGGGTCTGTTTCTCCCGCCTTTAGGAATCCTGCTTCTCACAATAACCATTCCTTGCTTGGACTTATATCCCAAAGAATGGGCTCTTATAATTTTGGTTGGTTTTTCAACCCGATTTACAGAATCCTGTGTTCTCCATTTTCGGACATAAGTTTTATAGTTCTCGATTTCTTTTGGTTTTTTCCAGGCTTCACGAAAATATTTATAAAATGACATATATGCACACTCTTTTCTTTATACAACCTACAACCATTATAAAAATAAAGTATTTAAAATTAAAAGACACAGAATATAGCATGAATGCAGGTGCTAAACTTATTATCGGACTGATAATTCTGATAGCCGGTATATACTGGTATGCCAGCCCAAGTGTTATGAAAATAATCGGAATTGAAAGCACAAGAGCTGCGCTTGCCACAGTTTTCACAGGCCTGTTCGGACTGTTCCTTGTATTCATCGGACTAATAATCACATGGATAGAATACGAAGACATTAAATGGTCAAGGCGTGAAAAGAAAGAAGCTGCAACAGTCAAGGACATCACAACAGCGACAAAGTAAAGATTATCAGTCTTGGAGTTAGAGGGATTTCAAAAACATACCCCATGATTTACACTGAAGGATATCGTGGGTATTTGATTTTTTATTGTAAATAAAGTATAGAACACACCCTATTTGCAGTCTAAAATGGCCTGGATATTTTAGGATTTATGGCGAAGCCATTTTCTGATATTTTACATTCAAAATATTTTATACAAACCTTACTTTAATTTCCTTGATACGTAGAAAATGCCTGTCACTTGTGACAACTACAGCCTGTTCTTTCCATGCTGTTGCTCCTATAACAGCATCTGCCAATGACATGCTACTGCCATAATAAAATTTAAATTCTCCTGATTTTTCTGCTATTTCCGGAGAAACAGGTATTACTTCAACATCAGATGTTATCAAATATTTCAACATAGCTTTTGCAGATGAAGTACTTTTCCATCTGGCAAAAATATAAAATATCTCTGAAAGCGTAAGAGAAGAGATTATAACTTTAGCATTTCCACTATCAGCATTTATTAACTGTAAATAAAGTATAAAACCGCCGCCTTTTTAGGCTGCGGCTGTTTCTGATTAAAGTCAGTTAAAAAATTAGCTGACGAGCGGAGCGAGTCAGCTTACTTGATCAAATCAAATCTAATCTATTTATGTTTTTCATTCTGTTCTTCATCTATTTTCTTCACAAATTCCGTAGTAACAATCGGCTCTTCTCCAACAATTACAGTATGTTCTGCCTGCGATACAAATTTCCCGGATTCCTCTCTCAGCATAGGATAGTCATAAAGCACTCCGCGCTGCCGCAATTCATGCAGGCCAAGTCTTAATTTGATTGGTGTAAAATTAAACCAGCGCTCAGTAAAAGGCAGTCGCTGCCTGTCTGCAACTAATTTAATTACTTCACGGGCTGTTTCGCTTCTGACAGGTGCTGGAGCAACTAAAGTGTAAATCATTATACTGCCGGAATCTTTTACAAAGCCTTTGCCATCAGTTGCAAACGGTTCAATTGCAATAACCTGATCCTGTTTCAGGATTTCTGTGCCAACCGGGATATTAGGTATACTGGGCTTTGCATGTAAATCAAATCTTTCAAGTCCATGACCTGTTAAGTTAGTTATTGGATTAAAGCCCCTGGATTCAATTGTATCTCTGATAACATGGCCTATTTCAGAAACTTTTGTTTCTGGTTTGCAAAGTTTTATAGCATTTTCCAATGCAAGTTCACTGGCTTTTACCAGATCTTCTTTGGATTTGTCCAGCGATATGGAATAAGCTGTATCACCGATATAGCCGTCTATATGAACGCCAATGTCAACTTTTATTATATCAGTTTCTTTCAAAAAGACTGTATCATTTTTTAATGGTGTATAATGTGCAGCAATTTCATTTATAGAGAGATTAACAGGAAAAGCCATGTCAGCACCTTTGTTATTTATCAGTTTTTCAATTGCTTCAGCAATATCCAACAGCCGTGCACCAGGTTCAATAAGCTTTTTGCTTTCTTCGCGGACTTCAGCAGCGATCTTCCCAGCTTTCAGATATTTTTCATCAACCATGAAAATTACTATGGAGTAGAATTTAAAAAGCATGAAAATCTTATATACATCATGCTACAATTAATATCATAAAAATATTGACAGGTGATGAGATATAGCAGAAAAAAAAGTCATTAGTAAAATTGGAGTCATGTCCATGGCAAAATTATCCTGCATACTGTACGCTATAATAGGTTTCATATTTGGTCTGCTTATAGCTACATTTGGCGGAATTGCCGGGCCTGTATTTGAAAAAACATTATTTGGTGCTGGATTCGGCATGGCATCGATAATAGCATTGCCTTTGATCTATGCAATATTCGGTTTTTTGTCAGGTGCTGTAATTGCAATTCTATATAATTGTGTTGCAAGCTGGACAGGCGGTATAGAACTGGAAGTTGAGAAAAAGAAGTAAATAAATTTCATTTTCTGATTTTTAGATTCTTATATTTTTTAGATATAATTATTATATGTTATTTGACCATATCTATGATTCATGGAAGCCTGTACAGTATGAAAAATATTTGCAGATAGAAGCTTACATTCCATCTCGCGGTTTTGTATTGGATGTTGGAACTGGCAATGGATACTTTCAGGATTTTGTCCGTATAACAAAACCAGAATTAAAAATCATTGGCATTGATATCAGTTCTGAAATGTTAAAGCAAAATAAAAATCCTGATATAATCAGGGCGCATGGCGATTTTCTGCCATTCAGGCCTGTTTTTGATATTATTACCTGTTTTGATGTCTTGCATGTAATCAAAGGAACTGATCTCAAAATCGTAATGAAAGATAATGGATTGATTTTAGTACTGCAGTTTGTCCGATTTTCTGAAATTGAAACAGTAAAGCAAATTCGTGATAAACTCGCCGGCTTTAAAATTGAGCATGTTGAAATTTTGGAAGGTCAGGAGAAAAGTGTGTTTATGATTGGAAGAATGATATGATTATGAAACTTGTCTTTGTAGCCAGAACCGGTCTTTCATTATAAATGAACATTTTCTTGCTTTTGCCTCATTTTCGTCATTGTCTCGTCGAATGTTAAAGTAAAACCATGTTCTCTGTAAGTTCTTTCTATTCGTTCCAAATCTTCATCAGACAATTCACGATCTGTCTGAAAGCAAACCGTTAGCGGGCACGCCCTTGGCATCCAGCAATACCTTGGATAAATCCTAAGATCTCCCAATGCCACCCGGTGTTGATCATAACACCTAAGGTGTTGGGGAACTTCTTCTGTTGTTGCTGTCAGTGCATAAACATATACCATACTTTAAAATATCATACAAAAACATTTTAATATCTATAATAAACCCGCAAAAACACAAATTATTTTACAAATTCTACATTTTTCATGCCTCTGAAATCTTCGTCACCTGTCAGGAACTTAACACCATATTTTCTGGCCATGACATAACCTATGACATCAGCAAATGACATAACTTTTTTTCTGAGTTTTAATTCGGTAGCCTGTTTGATGTCACCAGAAGTAATCGGAACTGTGTGAGATTCATACAAATCCAGATATCTGTCAGCTATTTGTCTGCCTTTTTGCCTTTTTAGTCCATAATTCAATTCAACCAGATTAAAAACTGTAGTTAAAATCGTCATGTGTTTATATTTTTCATAAGAAGGATTACCGCGAATGATCTCGAAAAACGCATACGTGTCAAAAAAAATTACATTAGTCTTCATTCCATAACTCCTCGTCAACTTCCTTCAATATCTCAGTAGTAGATTTAGAAAATTTCAATGTGCCGAATGTTTTTTCTATAGAATTCATATTTTTTTTGACTATAATTTCAACTATATCATTCGGCTGTATTTTTTCTTTAATTATACCCTCTCTGGGTATAACTATACCCAAAGATCTTCCCCATGTCCTGACTTTTGATTTAAATTCTATCATAGTACCACCATGATTATATTGATATAATCAAGTATAAAAAGGTTTGGAAACAAGACAATACCATGCCATGGAATAAATTCGTAAGAGAATGCGAAGTAGTAGCTGGTGAATACAGCAATAGACTTATCAAGCCGCCAAAAAACATAGATGCTGATCTATGCCTGCCGTGTTTTGAACTTGATGAAGAAAAATTCAACACGCTTGTTGAAAAGATGCGCAAAGCAAAATTCAACTTTATAAAAGAAATTAACACAGTCGGCCGCTATATTAATTTTTACATAAATTCTCCTGAATTCTCAAAAATGGTTTTGTCAGAATGCAGCAAAAATTATGGCGCGCAGAAACAGGATAAGATTTACATGATCGAATTCTTTCATGCTAATACGCATAAGGAAATGCATATTGGTCATGTGCGAAATGCATGCATTGGCAATGCTGTCTGCAGAATTCAGGAATTTTTAGGTAATAAAGTGATAAGAGCAAATTATCAGGGTGATATAGGGCCGCATGTTGCAAAGGTTATGTGGGGATATAAGCACCTAGGTTTGAAAGAGCCAAAAACCGGAAAAGGTGAATGGCTTGGAAAAGTTTATGCTAAAACGAATAATTTCATTAAAGGAAACGAAAAGCTGGAAAATGAAATAAGGAATATAACAAAATCAATGTATGATCAGGATAAAAATGTAATGAATGAATGGAAAAAAACCAGGAAATGGAGTCTGGAATATTATGACAGAATTTATAAAGAATTTGGTTTAAAATTTGACAGGCTTTATTTTGAAAGTGAAGTTTATGGCAGCGGCATAAAAAATGTGAAGAAACTTCTGAAAAATCACATTGCAAAAGAAAGTGAGGGCGCTATAATAGTTGATATGAAAGACAAAAATCTCGGGGTTTTTATTCTTTTGAGAAGTGATGAAGCTCCGCTTTACTCTACAAAGGATATCGGCTTAGCCGAGCTTCAGTTCAGGGAATTCAAATTTGACAAGCTGATTCATATTGTCGGTTCAGAACAGAAATTCTATTTTCAGCAATTATTTGAAGTTTTAGGAATGATAAGACCGGAATATAAAGAGAAAAATGTTCACGTGCCTTATGAGCTTGTAACCTTGAAAACCGGGAAAATGTCATCCAGAGAAGGCAACATTGTTACTTATGATGATCTGAAAAATGAGCTTGTTAAGAAATTAAGGCCGAATGCAAAAAACAAAAAAGATCTGATGAAAATTTCTATGGGAGCATTGAAGTACACAATGCTAAAAGCAGATAATAACAAAGTGAATGTTTTTGATTTGGATGAGGCCACGCAACTTGAAGGCCACACAGGTCCTTACATTCAATATACTTATGCCCGGTTGCAGTCGATTTTGAGAAAAAGTAAAAAGAATCCGAAATTACAAGCATTGGGTGAAGATGAAAAAGAAATTATAAAACAGCTTTCAATGTTCCCTGATGTTGTTGATAATGCAGGAAGAAGCTTTAGGCCGCATTACATAACTCACTATCTTTTTGAGCTGGCATCAATGATGAACAATTATTATCATAAAAAACAAATAATCGAAGATGAAAACGAGGCTGGATTGCTGTTAATGGTAGAGGCTGTATGCAATGTTCTTAAAAGTGGAATGAATATGCTCGGAATTGAAGAGCTGGAAAGAATGTAATTTGGAAATTTATCGGAAATTTCCAAAATGATGATACCCTGCCTGCTTTTTTATACAATTTGTAAATTCAGGAGGCTCGCCAACAGCAAAATATCATGTAACTTTTTTCCGACACCTTCTAAAAAAGAAAAGGGCTTTACGGCACAATTCTTTCCACATCCCTCGGGAACAATACTGCTTCCCTGATATTTTCCAGTTCGAGTATTTTCATTGTCAACCGCTCGATACCAATTGCAAATCCTCCATGAGGCGGTGCTCCGTATCTGAAGAATTTAGTGAACCACTCCACGCTTGATTGGCTCATGTTTTTTTCTTTTGCCTGTGCGATAAGCTTGTCATGCCTGTGCTCCCTCTGGCCGCCTGAACTCATTTCAGTTCCTTTGTATATCAGGTCAGTGCTTCGTGCCCATATCGGATCATTGTCAAATCGCATAACATAGAATGGCTTGACACCAAAAGGAAACCTGTTTATGAAAAAAAAGTCACTATTATATTTCTTTTTCGTATATTCAGTCAAAAGCTTTTCAGCTTCTGTGTCGCATTCTTCACCGAATTGTACAGGCTTGCCCATTTTTTTCAGAATATCATAAATTTTCGGGAATTCCAGAACAGGAAACTTATCAGGAATATTGATCTTAATATTGAAAATATCCAGTTCTTTTTTGCATTCTTTGTTTATATGTTTCATCATTGAAATTACCATTTGCTCCTCTAATTTTATAATGTCTGTTTCATCTTCAATAAAAGCTATTTCAGCTGCACAAACTCTATGCTCACAAAGATGTCGTACTGTATGTGATGGTTCAGCACGCCATGAAGGGCCAATATCATATATTTTTTCAAATCCACCAAGAATTGTTAGTTGCCTGTGTAGTTGTGGGTCCTGTCGCAAAAATGCTTCCTTGTCATAGTAAACAATTGGAAAAACATCTGAACCGCTTTCAGAAGCAACACCCATTATAGATGGAGTAAATACCTGAACAAAATTGTTTTTATCAAGATACTTCTGAAATCCACGCAACAACTCAGATTGAATTTTAAATATTGCCGCATTTTTTGGCGTTCTTAAATCAACTGGCCGAAAATCCAGTCTTTTGTCAAGGCTTGTTTTGACTTTTGGTGAAGCATCAATTGGCAAAGGTTCCGCACGTGATAATATTTCAATTTTATCAGGCATTATTTCAATGCCATTAGGTGCTTGTTTGTTTTCCACCGCAATGCCAGAAACAGTTATAACAAAACCCCTTCGAAGCTCGCGGGCTTTTTCAATAAGTTTATTGTCTTTTTTCAGCAGGATCTGACTGCTACCGTATGAATCTCGCAATATTATGAATGCGATCTTCCCTAAATCGCGCACATCTTCAACCCAGCCAGCCAGCTTGGTGTTTTCACCGGGCTTTATTTCATTAGTGCTGTGGCTTTTCAGCATTCAATCACCCGAAAAGACGCAAGTTATAAAATATAGTCCAGACAACGAACCATACCACGAAATATGTGAATATTCCGTTTCCAATCCACCATTTCCAATCTTGTTTTATTTTCATGATACTTTTTATACCTATATATAAAACTACAACTATTATAATTGCTAACAATGCAGAAATAGGCGGATTATTTATCAAAGCGCTGATGTAACCTATCAAGGCGCCTATTACTGAAAAAAGTATTATTGTTTTTCGTTCCATATAAACCACAAATATTGATGTGATATGTAATTTAAAACTTTAATATATTTAAAAGCAACCAAAAAACACCTCTTCTTTAAATAGGCAATATCAACTAATAATTATGCTAAATATCATATGGAGGTGTATATATGGCAGGTAAACCAGCTTTTGGCGGTTATACAATAAATTTTGCAGGAAGAAAAGAAACAGTGGAACAGGTTTTCGGGAGTAAGCCAATTCCACCAAGTCAGATGACAAAACTTTTGTGGAAATATGTAAAAGAGAAAAAGCTTTCCTCAAAGTAGCCCTTTTGCAAAAGTTTTATATTCAGCAAAATTAAATTGAAAATATGAAACATATGAGAAAGTCTCGTATTACGAAAGACGAGCTTGCAGCAGATGTTATTTTTATTTTTATCTCCCTTGTTTTATCATTTTTTATAGTGTTCTTTTTTGACATACATCAGAGTTTCTATACGTGGCCGATTCATCTGAAATTTATCTTTACTTCGCGTGCACCGTATTATATTTTCACTTTGTTCGGCACCATTATTGGGTTTGTACTGATAAAATTATTTGTTTACGGGCTGAGAAAGGAAGAGAAGTGACAGCTTCAATATTTATAATTATCTCATCATAAAATTAACATTTATTTATATTATAGTGATTTGTTATTTCATCTGATTGCAGATCCCGATTATATATAGCAACTTCATCTATAATTCCCTTGAATCTATATGATCCCAATGTTCTATCACGACCTATCAATGAGCCATCTTCATTTGAAACAACACCTGTTTTGGAAAATTCCTGTAATCACAAGAAGCAGTATTATTGCGATTACGGGTGTTATCCTCTTTTTCATTAGTTAAGTATATTATTAATAAAGATTTCAAAACATTTTTTTACACATGTATCCCGACGACATCCAGATTTTTACATATTGCTTTCCTGTTTAAGATTTCCGAAACACTCGGCCTTGTTCTTCCATTATCGCCATTTATCAGTTCCTTGATATAAAGCCCGGCTTCGCCGCGCACAATAAACCTGAATTTTTTGCTGTTGATAAATATGGTTTTCAGGGAAATGAGTTTTCTCTTTCTTTTCAGATCACCGCGTCGATGAAGCACCCGATTTGGTGTGCGCTGATAAATTTCACCGATTAGAAGCTTAAGCTTTTCCAGATCCTTTTTTTCAATTGGCTTGTCAAGTATAACTTCAGCTTCATATGTTTTTTCTGAACGCTTTTCTTTTATCCGGGTAACTTCATTTGTATCACTGAACCTCATATTTCTTACATGTACAGATTTTGGGATTTTGACGTTTTTTAAATTAATGAGTCTTTTTTTCGGCTCAAGGATTTCAAGAACAAAAGGCCGCCATCCAAAGCACCGGGCATCAATATCTTCTCTGCCGAGACCGTGGAATTTATGGCCTTTTCCTTTTGTAAATTTCATTATAGGCTTTGCAATAATTTCTTCAACACTGGTTTTATAGAGCTTAATCCCATCCCTGTTTTCAGGCCATTTTGTCTGGGGAATTCCACGCTTCAGTTTCTGATATTCGCCGTAAATGAAAAGCGGATTTATTATAACTTCCAGCTTGTTATTTTTCATATCAAGAATGAAATTAATATCGGGATTTTTGAGTTCGAATTTCTTGCCTGTTGTTTTCTCAACCAGCTTTCCTACCTCACGGTTTATTTCTGCCTTGAGTGGTTCACACCAGTCAATTCCAACACGATCCCATGTATTTTCTTCTTTTCGAATCAGATCAAAAGAAAGTTTTGTGCCGATCAGGAATGTTTTGTATTCAAGATCAATTTTTTTAATTTTATCTATCCAAATGCTGAGATTATCAAATATGTCATCACATACACTGCATTTTTCTTGCGTGTCTGATTTTTCTGTGTTTTGGCTTAGTTCCTGGTGGTGGAATTTGAAATCAGGAAAATTATACATTTTCAATTCCTTTTCACCTGTATCCAGAATCATTGCAGCTACTGCTCTTAGTATTTTCCCCCTTTCTTTATTTGTATAGCCATGAAGCAGCTGACCAAACTGGCGACCGAGACAGTGATCGCATATGGGGTATTCCATTAATTTCTCGAGTTTTTCTGTGAGCTCCATATAACCCTTTTTGGAGAATTAAAATTTAAAGCTACCAAAAAGCGTTAACGGAAAAATATTATCATATATGCAATGAAATTGCCGAAATTAAAAGAAAAAAAGTGTAATCCTTTTTGGAGTTTTGGAAATTTTTGATAAATTTCTAAATTTCCGAAATCTCGAAATCTTGTCAGAGATTTCGAAAAAATTAAAATTTAAAGCTGCCAAACAACCTTTTTGCAAGATTTGAAATCAATAACTATGCAAAAATGTTGACGAAAAATATATTATATACCCCCACCGGCGATATATTTATCATGAAAGGCATTACTCCTGTGATATCACTTATACTTATCATAGTTTTAGTTTGCGTTCTGGCAGCATTATCATTCAGGTTTATGACTGATGTAATGGATATACTTGGAACAAAATCCAAAACAGCTATGGTTTCAGAAATTGAGAAAATCACAGAATGTGTCAGGATTGAAGGCATGAATGGAAATAAAATTTATCTCCGTAATTGTGGTTCAACGAACCTGACAGATATCTATTTTTATCTGGATAATAAACTCATTTCTTTCACTAATGAAACGAACGGCTTTAATCTGACACTATCACCGGGTGTTGGAGGATTTAGTGCTCCAATATCCATGAATAATCCATATGGAGGAATACGTTTTGTAAATGAAGTATCAGTCAGCACTCCCGGTGGATTGCGTGTTTTCAGTGCTTCAGACCCAAGTATCAGCGGGTCTGCCAGTATTTACAAAAAAGAAAGGTTTTTTGTTGTAACATCTGACAGGCTTGCCAAATGGTATGTTATTGAGCTTGCCAATGGAACATTTGGTTCGCCAATATTTGTTGAAGATAAATCCGGAACAGGTTCATGGGGAAACTCAATGGCTGATTTTGATAATGATGGGGACAATGATTTTGTCGGAGGAGATATACAAGATGGTATTGGAAAAATTTATATATTTTACAGCAACGGAATACCGTATGAACCCGGTGTTTTAATAGGAAACATAGATGTTTCTGTTCCATCAGTTCCGGGAAAGACAATTCTTCCGAGAATAATGGATATGGCAACAGCTGATTTTGACAATAACGGATATATGGATTTTGTTGTTTCCGGAAACAATAATATTTATAATGTATTTCTGAACAATAAGAACAGGACATTCGAACAAAAGATATTTTCTCCTGCAGGTGGTGTTACTGGAATGGGTAAAGATGCAGCTGATTTTAATAATGATGGCTGCAAAGATATTGTAGCTGATGCTTACAATGATGGCAGAATCGGATGGTTTGAAGGAGATTGTCATGGAAACTTTGATAACAGCGGCCATATAATTGCTGTTTCAAGTGCAGAATCATATGGTGTTGCTACGGGAGATTTCAACAATGACGGGTTTTTTGATATAATCACAAACCCTTCCAATACTGATAATCCGCAGATATTGTTTTTTAAGAATACAGACAATGATTTTGACCAGCCTGTGATTGTTTATTCAGATAGCAGTCTGAGTAGGGTGAATGCACTTGATGTTTTTGATTTTAATATGGATGGAAAGCTTGACATGGTTTATGTAACATATAACAGAAACAGTGCATATTGGGCTCGTGGTTTAGGTAATGGAACATTTGAATATGCCGGGCAGATAAGTTCTAATCTGGGTGCTGATGTTTTAGGAATAGCAACACCACGTCCTTTCTGGCGCTAGCTGCCTTTTATTTTTTGTAAAAAAGAAAATGTAAGTTGCCAAAAGAAAAAACATATAGCGATTTCATAGCATATTATTCTTTTTTATAGACTTTGGCAAATCTTCGATTCGCATATTACCCTATTTTCAATGAATAAAAAAGATGAAAAAATCCACAAGACTTATTTTCACATATAGCCAGCACCTTTTAGATATCTAATCAATTCACCATAACCCGATCTAATTTTATTGGCTATGATTGTAGCAGCTTCCGGATGTTCATTTTCCAAATCCTGAATCTGTATTATTTTGTTCTGCTCCTTCTCTAAACTCATCAAAAATACTCATATGCATCACCTTAATTATTTACAGCACAAAATTATTTATTCCTTTAATAACACCCGACGATCTCCACTTATTTCCCACATATTCCCATTTAGTTTTATTCCCTGTCTATCCCTTAATAACACCAAGTGGCCTCATTCTCGCAACCTTTGTTGAAATTCCTGAATTATGCACAGTTTCAATAACAGTTTCTATGTCTTTGTATGCTCTTGGTGCTTCTTCTGCCAGGCTTATAAATTTAGGTGCTTTTGCTAATATTCCTTTTTGTGCAAGATCTCTTTGGACATGCTCGCCTTTGTGCTCTTTGATCGCACGCTCACGGGACATTGTTCTTCCAGCTCCGTGCGCTGAGCTACCAAAAGAGAGTTGAAGAGCTTTTTCAGTTCCTTTCAATAAATACGAAGATGTACCCATTGAACCTGCTATTAATACAGGCAAATCAGGAAAACTTCTTGTAGCTCCTTTCCTATGAACATAAACTTTCTTTTTTTCTCCGTTAATTGTATGCTCTTCTAATTTTACAATATTATGGCATATACCATAAACAGTGTGCATATTCATATCCTTCCATGTTTTCTTAAAAACATTTTCAAAAACCTCTCTTACCCAATGTGTCATAACCTGGCGGTTCGCAAAAGAATAATTTACAGCACATTTCATTGCAGCAAAGAAATCCTGTCCTTCTTTTGATGTTGCAGGTGCACATGCTAATTGTCTGTCGGGTATTTTGATGTTATATTTTCTGACAGCCTGTTCCTGAATTTTCAGATAATCCGTGGCAACCTGATGGCCCAGACCGCGGGAGCCGCAGTGAATCATTATCATAATCTGGTCTTTTTTTTCAACACCCCAACTTGCATCAAATATATCAGTAACACCCTGAACCTCTAAAAAATGATTTCCAGCACCTAATGTTCCAAGTTGTGGAACCCCTCTCTGTTTTGCTGTATCTGAAACTTTGGAAGGGTCAGCACCTTCCATATAGCCACCTTCTTCTGTAGCTTTCAGGTCTTCAGCAGTACCATAACCATTTTTAACAGCCCATGCAGAACCTTTTATTAAAACTTCATCTAATTCTGAAGAAGATAATCTCAATTTCCCCTTGCTTCCGACTCCAACAGGAACCTTATTGTACAATGCATCTATCAGTTCCTTTTTTTTCTGTTCAATATCTTTAACAGTGAGGTTTGTCCGTATAAGATTAATGCCGCAGTTGATGTCAAAACCGCACAAACCAGACGATATTATTCCTTTTTCAGCATCAAATGCACCAACAGCACCCATTGGCAGGCCATAACCCCAGTGCATGTCAGGCAAACCGACAACAGGATTAATAACACCCGGCAGCATAGCTACATTTGTCAGCTGCTGCACAGCTTCATCTTCAATAGATTTCAGCATTGTTTCAGAAGCTATAATTTTGGCATCAGCATTCATTCCTGTTCGCGCTGATTTCGGAATGATCCATTCATAATTATTTATTTTCTGAAGTTTTTCTTTCATACGAATCACCATAACTATGGATTACTGTGATAAAATAATGTGCTGAAGATTTAAATAACGAAAGCAATTTTTCTATAAAATGATTCCGGGTCAACATCCATAAACACCCTGCTTTTGAATTTATTCTTTAGTACATTTTCCAAAAAACCAGATACGTGTGTATCCGAGCTTATAAGAAACGGATAGCCATAATGTACATCAACTCCAAGGCTTGCGAAGAAAAATCCTATGGCGATCGATTTCTCGCTCATAGGCATAGGACACGAAACCAGAAACAGCATATCAGTGATTTTCTTGTTAAATTTATCAGCAATGCGCTTGAATATCTCTGCGATTCGTGCGTTGTTGACACATGATCCTAAATGAAAAAATCGTTCACCATCCAGTAAACCACGACTGCCAAATTCAAATGCCACACACCCCGTTGTAAAAATGATATAATCTTTACTCAGGCGCTCAAATGTTTTTATCCATGCATCACAATCAACTCTTGGATTTACGCATCCTATCACAGCTATAATACCTTTTATATTTTTGGACTGTATCATGTCTGCAAGCTTGTTTGTATCGATATTATCTTCAGTAAAACCTATTACAACACGCTTTCTTTCACTCTGAATATTTATATTCTTTCCTCTATGATTTTTATTAGCCACAGCCTCCTTGATAATATTCCTGGCAGCAACCCGTGCACTGTGCAGGTTTGTTACTGGCATATGCAATGCATTGGGTATTCTTGCGATCTCATTGGTAGTGATAAGCTTTGTATGATAACAATCACATAAGTCTGAGAGTGATGGCATAATACACTGGGTATCAACTACCATTGCATCTATTATGCCTGTAGTAATAACATTTTCCTGTAATACAAAATGTGCTGCAATTGGTATACCATGACGGCTAAGAAGCGCAGCACCAGTGCAGCAAACTCCAACTAAATTAATATTATTATGTTTTTTCACCTCAATCACAAGCGCCTCAGCAAGCATTGGCTCATGTCCGTGAACAGCTATATTAATTTTTTTTGGATCAATACACGAAAGGTCCATTTCACCTTTCCTGATTTTCGGTTTTCCGAACTTTTTATCTTCCAGTTCTGTCGCAAGATATAAACCATAATAACCGTCTATTATACCGAGTCTCATGCACCACTTGAGAACATCCTGATAATCTGCATTAACACCCATTGTTGAAACATGCATTGCTTCGGATATATCTTTGAAATGCTCAAGTGTTATTTCCGGAACAATATCAAGCTCTTTCCAAAGCTTGTAAAGATATGGAGGAGCTTTGTGTTTTATATAATTCTTAGAGTATTTTTTCCCAAGATATTTTAGTAAATGATAACTATGACCGCAATGCGCAGCTGTTCCGCCAGCAGTAAATCTTAGAATGTTACGTGCTGCAACCAGATCCTGTGATGCGCCGCATACACCTTTTTGATTATGACTCATAATTCTGCATGGTCCCATTAAACATGTTTTGCAGCAAAATCCATTTTTTCCGATAGGACATGGCTCCATTTTTAGTCTTTCTGGCAGCAGTTCTATATTCTTTTTTACCATAATTAATTCATACGCACTGTTTCTTATAAAAAACTTGAAATTCCTGAATTAAAAACCAAATGCCCCTTTTACAGAATGGCTTTGTTGTTTATTCCCAGAAGAAGTAATGGCAATCTTTAGTTTCGTCGTTTCCAGTCCAGTTTCATCTGTCTGCCCGCGCGGAAATGCTATTGTGATTTTATCGCCCTCATTTCTCGGAATTATATGAAAATGAACATGATGCACAAGCTGGCCAGCAGCTTTGCCATTATTCTGAAGAATATTTATTCCTTCCGGCTTCAATACACTCATGATATGACTGCTCAGTTTCCTGACAGTTGAACTAAGATGTTTCAGGTCATCCTCGTCCATTTCCATGATTGTCGCAGCATGTTTTTTTGGAATTACCAGAGTATGGCCTTCGCTGGCAGGATTAATATCCAAAAAAGCCACGGTATGTTCATCTTCGTAGACTCTTTTAATGGGAATTTTTCCAGCTGCAATTTTGCAGAAAAGACATTCTTCCATGGATATTAAATAGTCCTAAACCTTTAAATGTGGGAGATGAGTTTTTAATGGTAAAGGACCGTGGAAGAATTATAATGAGAAATATGAGAAGCATAGCAAATGACTTGAAAAAAGATTTCGAATTTGCAGATAGAACTGAAAAAGCCTGGCAGGAACGTGATAAAGGTAGATTTGAGACTAAAACTAAAAATAATTTCCTCAAGGAGTTAAAGACATGCTAATTATTCCTGGAACTTTACCACAAGGATGAACAATAGGAAATGTTTTCAGGATTTCTCCACCTCAATATCCAGCCTATATTTATATATTCCGGGTCCCCATGGCAAAACTTTCTGGGGCTTTCTGAAACTTACTTTACCGCGAATCAGTTTCCTGATTTCTTTCTGCTTTTCTTTCAATTCATCCTCGCCTGAAAAGAAATAAATATGGATAATTCCTCTGTGCTTCAGGCAGCTGACAGCTTCATCCAGATAATTCAAAGCTTCATGCGGCAGTGGCATAAAAACACGGTCAAACTTGCCGGAGAATTTTTCAATTTTTACCCTGACATCACCTGATACAGCTTCAACATTGTTCAGCTTGTTTAACCTTATATTTTCCTTAAAATATTCCACAGCTTTTGGGTTGGTTTCTATACCAACAACCCTGCGGCATTTTTTTGCCAGATAGACAGGTATTGGCCCGATACCAGCAAAAAATACCATTACATTATCTGTAGTTTTCACAAGCTGCTGCAATCTGCTGCGTTCTGTTGATTCCCGGCAGGAAAAATAAGCTTTTCGCGGATCAACTAAAAACCTTAATCCATGTTCCTTATGTATGACTTCTGTGTCATTTGAACCAGTAAGAATTTCATATTTATAATTTCTGAACATACCCTCGCGGCTGTGTGTTCTATTCAGAATGCAAACAGCGTTTTTATACAATTCAAGAAGAGCTTCAGCAACCTGTTTTTTGTACTTCTTTAGTTCGCTGGGAAGATCAATAATAATTATTGCCCTTTCCCCGCTTCCCAGAATGTCAAAAGAATTCGGAATAAAATCAAACAAGCATTCCGGAACAATGCTTTTCAGTTTTTGTTTTAACTTCATTCTTCATCCTCGGGGAAAGAGTCGTCATCTTCTTCTTCATCAAAATCATCATCGTCGAATGGATCACTTTCATAATCATCTTCGAATTTTTTCATAAGGATACCTCTCTTTTCAAATGTATTTGATTTTGTATATTTAGAATATTTAAAGTTTTATTTTGCATTCAGTTTGCTGAATGTGAAAGTATTTTGCATTCAGTTTGCTGAATATATTTTTGAAAATACACGTTACGAAAATTAGGTAGGATTTACGCAAAGCTTTTATTCTTTGGAGATATATAGATATGTTAGTGGGAACACAATCCCACCGGATTCTGGTTGCGTGTGTCGTGATCGGGTTATACTGAAAGGAATTTGATGTCATTTTTACGATAAATACATATGTTATAAGAATATCCGAGTTTGAACTAATGAAATAACTACCTTTAAGAAGCGAAAAACCTTTTAATACTTTTCGGTAGTAGTAATATCTGATTAAAAAAGGTGAATAGTATATGATTCAATTAACCAGTGCATATGAAATAAGTGAACACAATATCAGATTATACGATTCACCCCGGCCCATGACCATAGTGTGAAAGAATTGCAGAAAAGACATTAGGTGTTTTGGGTGATGATTAAGGCGATTTTTATGTCAGGAATAAAACATTGTAGAAGCTGTAAAGAAGGCCGCATAGTGGAAGCTCGGGGTCTTGTATTCTGCGGATTTTGTGGTAAAGAATTTGCAAGCAGGAAGTGAGTAAGATGAGTAATGGATTTACAATAATGGATTTACAAAAGAACAGAGAAAATATTTCGTTGTTTTACACGACAGGTTGGAGGTAATTATATGAAAATTGTTGAAGTATGTTCAGTACATTACTACGGAATTCATAATAAGAAAGATTTGAATGTTGTAAAAAGAGTGACAGAGACAGATACAGGTGAAACCTTTCCTTTTCTTAACACATAGTGGCGATTCGTCAGGGTGTTATGTAGCGTTCGCCTTTTTATTCTTTTTCCCATGAGTAGGAAAAATTTCCCACGACTCATTTTCGAACACAAGTATTAAAAGAGTAATAAATATAGATTTCACCAATGCCACCCAAAATTATATTAACAGCTGACCGTTCGTGGATGAGCAGCTATAATGATATTATATTTACTGGTTTTGCTACTTGTTTTCCAAGAAAATATATTCCTGATTTTGTATTTTACAGGATGTTTGCACCTTCTGTCGAGTATGAAAAAGACGGCATTGTAAAACAGTCACCTTATGGCCTGAGAAAAATTGAGGCAGCTTTGATTGAATACGGATTTAATGAAGAGGATATAGCTGTTGTCCAGCCAACAGAAATTCACAGATTTGCTAAAGACGCCAAAGTTGTTGGTATTTGTGGAAATGATATTATGGGCAAAGGCCCGACAACACGAATATTGACACAGCTTATTGAAGCTCCGCAAACACAGGCATTTTCAGCCAGTAAATTCAGAGAGTTGATAAACTCCTTAGAAAATTACAAGCACCTGAAAAAAATTGTAGGAGGCCCGGGTTCGTGGCAGTTGATTAATGAAAAAGTAAATGCAGATACAATAGTGTTAGGTGAAGGTGAACTGGTTGTTGGCGAACTTTTTGAAAAAGCCATAAAAGGCGAGCCTTTGCCGAGAATTATTGAAGGCAGAGTTGTTGACGTTGATAAAATACCACTGATCAGGAAACCATCTATATGCGGTCTGGTGGAAATAGCACGCGGCTGCGGTAGGGGATGTAAGTTCTGCAGCCCGACAATGAGGAATTTCAGGTGTTATCCAATAAAGAAAATAATAAGCGAGATTCAGGTAAATCAGGCATCAGGTGAACAACATGTAATTTTGCATGCTGAAGATGTAATCAGGTATAAAGCAAATAAAATTAATGTTAATCCGGAAGAAGTTATAAAACTCTTCAGAGCTGTGACAAAAATTACTGAACCCAAAAACGTCAGCATAAGCCATCTCGCACTTTCTTCAGCTTTGCAGGAGCCAAAATTAATTGAGCAGTTGTCAGAAATATTAGAGCTTGGTTCCAAAGATTCGCCATGGATATCAGGCCAGACAGGAATTGAAACAGCCAGTATTGATTTAATCAAAAAACATATGCAGGGAAAAACCTCACCATTCAAGCCAGAACAATGGAAAAATGTTGTTCATGACAGCTTCCAGCTGCTCCATGACAACAATTGGGTGCCATGCGCAACATTAATCATGGGCCTGCCTGGAGAAAAAGAGCAGGACATGGTTGAAACAATTGAACTGATTGAAGATTTAAGAAATTATAAAAGCCTGATAATTCCATTGTTTTTTGTTCCGATGGAAGCTACCCAATTGCAAAAAGAGGAGGGCTTTACAAAAGAAAAAATGAGCTATGCTCACTGGGAACTTCTGGCTGTGTGCAATAATCACAGCATCAAATGGATAAGAGTGCTTGGCAACGACATCCTAAAAAAATCAAACCCTGCAACCAGATATGGATTGTCAATGATAATGGATATATGGGACATGGCTGTGGGGCCTTATATGAATAATATAATTCATGAAAAAGAAGTTATACTTCCTGGAAACAATCTAGATTTGATTAGAACAATTCTTTCTAAGCGGGCATATGGCACAACAATAGCAACAAGACAGGAAAGAAGAATCAGGAAACAGATTTGATTTGTATATGATGAAGATTTTCTTTACCCAATTTTCAATGGCGGCAAAGAAAATTGATGTGGTTTGAGATGTAAAATCATATAAAAGATTCATTATAATTCCTTTGGAATTACATGTGTCGTAAACATCTCATGTTTACAACATTCCAGTCTCTCCATCACGAACGAAAGACGCATCTTCGATGCGTCATGGTTCCCACGAGACGCATCTATAAAAATCTATCAAATGCGTCATGGTTCGTTGGAGGCTGAAAAAATCATACACAAAACGAACTCAACCTCAAAAACATTCTGTACCAAGAAATATAATGCAATTCTCATCTGAATTTATTAAAAGGCTCGAAAAGCTTGGCATAAACCCTGATATTTATTCCAAACGCACACAAAAAGCTGTTCAGATTTTTGACAGCAGTATTGAAGAACAATTAAAAACAGCATTTGGTGTATATCCTGTTCCGTGGTCCAGTGAATGCTACTTTACAGAGCAGGCAAATGAAATTTTCAGGGAATATCCTGATAAAGTTTTTATCAAAGACCCGATATCATGTGTGCCTGTTATTGCTCTTGAACCAGGAGAAAAAGAAGTTCTGGATATCTGTGCTGCACCCGGATCCAAAACAATAGATATTTGCCAGAAGGCAGAATGGGTTGTGGCAAATGATATAGACAGAAACAGAATTAAGCGATTGAGAGAAAATGTAAAAAGATACAACATAAGAAATATTACAATAACAAACAAAGATGCCAGATTTCTGAAGTTTAAACATAACATGAATTTTGACCGGATTCTGGTTGATGCGCCATGCAGTGGTGAAGGAATTATAAATAAAATAGAAAAAACAATGAAACTCTGGTCATTGAAAAGAATCCAGCGGTTATCCAGAATGCAGCATCAGATTTTAACAAATGCATGGTCTTTGCTCAAGCCTGGAGGTATTTTGGTTTATTCAACCTGCACATTTTCACCGGAAGAAAATGAAGCTGTAATCAGCGGGCTGATGAAAAACAACAACGCCGGGCTTGAAGAAATAAAAATCAAAGGCCTTGCATCATCACACAGCCTAACGTCATGGAATGGAAAGCAGTTTCATAAAGACATTAAAAAATGCCTGCGAATTTATCCGCAGCACAATGGAACCAATGGATTTTTCGTGGCAAAGGTTAGGAAATTAATTATTTAAGTTTTTCATTTACTGTTAATTATGGGGCAGTGAAAAATGAGGATATGTACAATAGACGATAATGTGAGTACGAGAAAAATCATAGAAATATATTTTCAGGACTTGCAAAGATCGAGATCGGATATAGAGTATGAAACTATGGATTTTCCGTATAACTTTGACAGTTTATTCGAATATGATATGATTTTCTGCGACATGAACAATGAAAGAGGATTGACACAGGGTCCTGACATAGCCAAAACCTTGCATGATAGAAGCTATCAGGGCAGACTAATAGGTATGTCGCACGGGATTGAAATAATTGAGCGTGAAAGATGGGCAGAGTTCGGTTATGAATATATGCAAAAATCATATTTCCTCGGGAACCCGAATAAAGTAAATGCAATAATTAATGGTGAGCGTATTCCGATGACAGAAAGAATAATAGAGCCAGTTATTACTTCAGCAGCACCAGCGGAAAACCCAGCAGAAAGCGATATAGAAACAGGAAATGCACCTAATAAACGTGGCTGTTTACTGGCTTTGATGTCTCTAATTTATAGCAGAAAATAATTTTGTCTTGTAATTAATTTGTCTCAGTATTATTTGCTCGATAGCTTTAAATATGATTAGTCATATTTATCATATAGGTGATTAAAAATGGAGATAGAGATATCCAAAGTTGGAGAAAGAGGTCAGGTAGTAATACCTCAGGAATTCAGAGAGGAGCTACAGATAAAGAAAGGTGAAAAATTTATTGTTTTCAGGAGTGAGGATAAGCTGATTTTTCAGCAGATGAAAAGATTGAAAGCTAAAATCATTGAGCAACTTAAGGAAGACATGGTAGATGTTAAAATAGCTGAAAGGAGACTAAAGGAAATTGAAAAAGGTCAATTAATTGTTCAGACAAAGGACGAATTTCTCAGGGATATGAAGAAATGGGTTAAAATATAGCAGGTGCCTTGATGAAAGTCATAAAATCAGATGAATTCGATAAACAAACAAAAAAGATAAAAGACCGGCAATTAAAGGAAAGAATACTTAAGCAACTTACGAAAATAATCGAGAATCCTGAAATAGGGGATTTTTTAAGTCATGAAAAAAGTGTGAGAAAAATATATATTCCACCCTTCAGACTGCTTTATGTCTATCGGAATAATAAAATTTATCTTCTTGATTTTGATCATCGAGATAAAATCTATAAGAAAAGACTGAAAAAGGAATAATCAATGCTTTAAATTTTCCCACAATTTTATCTTGCCTGTTTTCACTGCCTCTTCCAAAAACCAATTCCGTTTTATTTTTCCAGCTTTAAAATTTCTTTTCTCTCATTAGTTATTCAGAACTTCACTTTCATGTTATTCAGCCTGCGAATTCTTTCTTCAATTCGCGGGTGTGTTGAAAATAATTCCAGTACAGCTCCGCCAGAGAATGGATTCACAATAAATAAATGAGCTGCAGATGGATTGCTGGCTTTGATTTTAGGTGCTTCTGAAATTTTTTCAAGTGCTGATGCCAGATCAAACGGATTACTAAGATCTGCTCCTGTTTTATCAGCTCCAAATTCCCTGCTTCGAGAAATTGCCATCTGAATCAACATAGCTGCGATCGGAGCCAAAATGAAAATTAAAATTGATCCTACAATATTTCTGTCATCATCAAACATGAATACGTATCCTATCCATGAAATTGCACCAGCGAGTGTCGCTGCAACCACGCTCACGAGTGTATCGCGATTTTTAATATGGGATATTTCATGAGCTAAGACCCCTTTTAATTCATTTTTATTAAGCTTTTCAACCAGTCCTCTGGTCACAGCAACTGCAGAACGCTTTGGTGATCTGCCAGTTGCAAATGCATTTGGCATATCTGTGTCAATAATGTACAATGCAGGAACAGGTATTTTTGCTTTGTCACTCAGGCCTTTTATAATACTTTTAATCTCCTTGTCATCACAGGGTTTTGCCTTATACATTGCGAGGACCCATTTGTCAGAAAACCAATACATTATAATATTCAGAAAAGTTGCTATAACAAGGCCTGTAATAGCGCCAAAAATACCAGCAAAATAAAAGCCTATGGCTAAGAATATGCCTATGAGCAACCCAAACAGCAATACAACCCTAATACTTGACATAGACAAACACCTCAAGCTTTTTCTTTTTTCAAAAAAGAAAGACTCGTGTACGGAAAGAAAGATTTTGGCAATCTTCGCTTATTATTAATTTTCTTTTCTGTTACTTTCTCCACCTTTTAGCATCACTTTATGTGAATTTTGATTGATATTTCTTATCAGCATTTTTCCATAATCTTTTGTCCAATTAATCTTTCCGAATTTATATTCTTCAGAAAACTTTTTATGCCTTCTTCTAATGTATGCCTGAATAATTTTTCTGATAATTCTGGCTATTTGTTCAGGTTTCTGATGTGTCGTATCAATTTCAAATATGTTGCTTCTCTTGTGATATTGGCTGGCACTTATGGCAATGCTGTCTAAAATTTCCGCGTCAACATTTTCTCTTATTTTTTTTTCCTGCCACCGTCTTTTCCTAAGCCTGCTTCTGAGCACAATTGGATTGCATCTTAGGATGAAAACAAATTTACAATCCAGCATATGAGAAATCAGGCCTTCTATAATAACACCTTTTTCATTTATTACTTTATCCAGCTCATCCGCATCAATGATTTTGCAATTTCTTTTTTCATCCAGTTTAAATTTTACCTTTCCCTGTTTAACTAATTCGGTTATTATCACTAATTTCGTTTTTAACATTCTCTGCAACGAATTTGCAACTGTTGTTTTGCCTGTGCCTGGAGTGCCTGAAATAGCTATATTGAAATCGATTTCTGATGTCATATAAGCAATATTATCCTGCACAATAACTTAAAAAACCTATAAAAAGATAACTATACGAAATAACTCTTATGTCAAAGAAAATTCATCCGGTTGCAACATCGCGATTATTTACTAATATTTTTATATGCATGAAATGCAATGCAAAAATTCGTTCAGACAGAATGCGTGTTATTCGTGGCAAGATAAAATGCAGAAAATGCGGAAGGCGGGCTCTTAGGCTCAAGGCAAAGGAAAGCAGGGGACAGAAAAAGTAGTTATTTCGGTGATTGTAGTGGATTTTAAAAATTTTTATGATATAATGCAAGAAAAGTGTGGAAGTTTCGTAGAAGATAATTTTACAAGAGCTCAATTATATGGTTTCTATCAACAATTCGGGGGTCCGATATTAAATGAACATAAAGCTATGTGTTTAGCTGAAGGATGGATATCAGATGACAAGTAAAATTCAGGAATATATAGAGAAGCATAAAATAAAGTCAAGCGATTGTCAGTATCATACAAACAGGACAGTTAAAGGAAAAAAAGGAATCGGAAAGATGCGGGTTCTTGTTCATATGAATGGTGTAGCTATGGTGGAATATACGTGTCCTGAATGTGCACACATATCATATACAGAAGAAAAATGGAAAAGGCCTTTTTCTATAAAGTGTGAAAAATGCGGTGTTAAAATCAGCGTTCCAAAATTGCGCGAGCAGATGAAACGGGAAATGAAAGCTGAGAAGAAGGCTAATAGTGAATAATGAATTTGAAATAACTGACAGAATTATATACCAATTGAGAGTGTAACGATTTTTGCTGAAACTCCACAAGTTTCTTATTATCTGATTTTTGATAAGTCTCCGTTAGGTGTATTACCTGCACATGTCAATTTTGTATTAAATAATAAGCTTGTAGAAAATAACAATTCCGGATTATCGTGGTGAGAATTATCCAATCCTAAATAATAACCAACCCTAAGAATATCAACATATTAGTCGCCGATCACCCTCATTTCTATCGGTTTGTATTTACCAATATTCATCCTTTCTATTCTTTCATAATCCATTCAATTCCCCCTTTCATATTTTTTAATTTATATAATTTTCACTATCTTATGTTGTATGTTGCTCAATATATTCCCGCCATCTTTCCCGCGCAGATTGTAACACTTCATCAGGAGTTGGCCTTTGGCATGGCTGCTGTAAAAATTCTTTCACTTCAGCCAAAAGTTCGGGAAGATTATTTCTTTGTTCTTCCTTATCACCGAAATGTTTCATATACGCTGCTGCATTGCCTTTTAATGAAAAGTATGGATCTGTTATAACATAAATCGGAATCCGTCTTAAACTTTCCGACATTTTTGGATGTGATTGAAATTCATCAACAAAAACTTTTGAACCATATTCCATAAAAACATTCTGGTTTTTTGTTACATTTGCTCCGAGATAAACACCGCCAAAAGGCATATCTCCGCCAAATGCGAATATCTGGGTATCGTGTGCCAGCAAACTGCACCATTTCTTGAAAACATCAATATTTTGTCCAATGTTCCATGATTCTGCCATTTCTTCCATTGTTTCCGGTCTTCTCATTACTCTTTCATATAATAAATCCAGATATATGGGTCCATATCTTGCACATAAATCTTCCATGACCAGCTTTCTTTCAAATTTTTTTTCTAAATATTCAAGCCACCCTCTTTCCCGCCAGTTTTCAGGTATATATGGGAAATGTCCTGGTTCTGCTCTTTCAATGAAATATCCATCATCGGTCCATAATGCCCGTGCTCCGCCAAGACCTGTTCCAGGCAATAATAAAATTTTTGTTTCCTGTTGCGGTGGTTCTTCATTTCCATACACTGTTCTGACACCACTTCTATTTAACAATGGCATGTAATGTGCAGCACTTTCAACATCATTCAACGCAAGAACATCTATCCCTGTTTGTTGATTTAAATCAGCTGAATCAAAGATTTGCCCTGGAAGATTAGTTAATTTAATTCTACCGTTATAAGGCACTCCTGGAATACCTACACTTATTCCATCATTACCTCCAGCATGCATCTGTATATAGTCGTACATATCAGCTATATTAATTGTGTGATACGTGAATATCCTGTAGACATGATAATTATTTTCAACATTTATAGGAGCTATGCTTGTTTTCGTCGCACCAATATCAACAGCCAGGACTTTCATTAGAATATTTAACACAGGAAAAAATTTAAAAGGATATCTTTCTTTTTTATAAATTTCTTAGAAAAAGAAAGAAGGGTTTATTTGTATTCGCGCCATGTATAATTGCATTTAACGCATCTGAAAAATTGTGTCGGAGGCTCATCAGCGCTTCTTGTCTGCTGAAGCCACCAATATGCACGGCCGTGATCACATTTCGGACAGTCTTTTTCAGTTGTAGGAAGTACTATAGTATCCTTTTCAATTACTGCTATGTCTTTTGATTTTTTTACAGATTCTTTTATTTTGTAATTTATAGCAGGCTTGTTGATTTTTGCTCCGCAAGAACGGCATTTAAGAAAGCTTCCACCATCATCCTGCTTAATTGGAATCATTATTGAGCCGCATTTTTTACAAAAATCCATTTTTCACACCACTGTTTTCTTGCTTTTCTTGGTTTTGCAAGAATAAATAGTTTAATAGAAAACTATAAATATTTTATTCACCATTTCTCTCTATACAGCCATGATAACTTTTTAAAGTTTTGGTGGGAAATAAGTGGGGTGGTAATTTAGATGAAAACAATAAATGTTGTGCGTTTGGATTCGAAGGGAAGGTTATTAATACCTTATCATATTCGCGAAATGATGTCTTTGAATAACCGGACAGAAATGATGATTATTAACAACGAGATGAAAGAAATACGGGTATTTCCATTGTTGAATAATTCTGCAATGAAGTTGAAGCTTGTTCTTAAGGACAGCCCTGGCAGCGTTTCAGTTGCTGCAAGAACGTTGGCTGAGCATAAATTGGAAATACTAATGAGCGAAATAAAGGTTATTGAAAAGGGCAAGACAGCACACTGGTTAGCTCTTTTGGATGTAAGCAAATGCCAGAATATAAATGCATCCAGAAAAGCTTTGGAATCATTGGATGCTGTTTCATTTGTTGAACTGACAAAACCATGACGTATTTAAAAACTTTATATGTAGAGGAATTTTTAGTACGGATTTAATTGGTTAAGATGATATTATGCAAAGCATTTCAAATGAAAGAGAAGCAGAAGAATATTTGAGATATAAAGTAGGCAATGAAATTTTTGATGCTGGAAAAAGATACTGGTATGAAAAAGCTGATGAAAAAGAAGGTCCGCACCATTTTGGTCTTAAGATAAGTGGTTCACAAATGTTAAACAACTTAGATGAACAAATCGATAATAAACCACCCGCTTTAGAGGAATTCTGTGAGGGTGTTGCAGCAATATACTGGATGCTTCCTGCAGGCTGCCTTGTTGGAGTTTTTCACGGAGGCGGAAAAGTACTTGAAAGAAAAATGGAAAGCTATAAAGAAAAATATCCGTATTCATATGAAATATTTAATAAAAAAGTTGACGGTGTAAGAGTGACACCAGAAGAGTGTTTGGAATTTGTCCATCCGGTCGCTGATGGAATTAATAATATGTTAGCATCAAAAATCAGAAGAGCTCTCGGTGGAGAAGTTTCTATAGAACAAATATTTCATGTTCCTGCAGAGAGAATGGGTACCAAAACAACGAGGGATGGAAGAAGAGTAGATATGTTACGCACAGGCAAATTTACAGATTATCATGCATTAGAATTAAGGAAAACAGTCAAAGACCCGAATAAAATATATATTATCTCGTTTTTAGGTTGCGATAATCACTTACACTTCAATGTAAATGCAGATGATATATTTGCCAAATCGATGACAGAAGCTCTTTATGCTCTCTGCATAGTCGATACACCTGTTCTTGATGATGAAAAAATAATTATAGAAACACTTTATGTAGACCAAACGGGTAAATGTTATGTATTTAAAAACGGATTATATCAGCCTGTGCCTGAAGGTGTCATAGAAGGCGGTATGTACAATAAAGTTGTTACGCTTGGCGAGCTATTACATTCTCAAAATTCTCCTCCGTATGTGGATATTTCAAGATATCCTGACATGCTTTATATGTGCATGACTCCGGGTGAAAATAAGTTTTCTGGTGCGACAAGAGTCAGAAAATATGCCCCTGAATAAGTTCAAAGAACAAATAACTACATCACCCCTATTATAAAAGACTCTTAATGCTTATGACATCAATTGATTATCGACAGGCTGTCAAAGAAGATGTTTCGCAATTACAGGAATTACTTGATTATTTTGCCGAAAATGGCCTAATTCTGCAACGGAAAGATGTTGAACAAAATTATGAAAGTTTCTGGGTTGCACACGATGGAGAACAGGTTGTGGGATGTTGCGGACAAAGAATATATGAAAATGGTTCCCAAAAAGCTGAAATATGTTCTCTGTGTGTAAGGGAAGAATATCAGGGGCATGGTATAGGATCAGCACTTGTGGGAAATGTATTAGCTGACCTGGAAACAAATCCTGATGTTGAATTAATATTTGCATTTACACGTGCAGGACCAATGCTTGAAAAGTTGGGTTTTGAGATGACAAAGCGTGAGCGTTTTCCTGAAAAAATTATGGCATTTTGCAATGAATGTCCACATTATAGCAACTGCGATGAGCAGGCATGGGAATATGTTCTTTAAAAAGAACATGATGGGGAGAAGCCATAAAGTATTTTACACAATGCCAGACACCATAACAACCAAAATCAGTTCCTGAAGTTCGCCAGAATCACTGAAGTGTTCGTGCCTATTATTCCTGGAATTATTTTGAGGCGCTCTAATACTATATTATTAAGTTCATCAATATCCCTGACAGAAATTTTAACAAGCATGTCAGTATCACCTGTGGTGACATAAACCCTTTCCACTCCAGGTATGTTTAAAACCTTTTTGCTTATTTCCGTCTCATTTATCCTGCTTTCTTTTCCACTCTTATAGGTTATTTTCACCTCAACCAGAGCTTCAATATTATATCCCAATTTCTTTTTATCAAGATACAGTGTATACTGTTTGATAATACCTTGCTCTTCCATATATTTCACCCGATTATAAACTGTGGTAACAGGCAAACCAAGCACTAAAGCAATAGCTTTGATTGGCTTTCTGCTGTTCTTCTTCAAAATTTCAAGAATTTTTTTATCTTTTTCAAGTATCATATGGAAAATATTTCCATTAAAAGCTTAAAAAGTTAAATAAAATGTAATTTTTACCTTAAAATTTGGTATAACGTTAAATAGATAGGAGTATAATCATTTAATAGTAGTATTAAGTACACACGGTGGGTGTAAGAAAAAGATCATAATGCCAAACCACGATACTGAACCGCACACTACATAACGTAATCATAAGTGATGTTTGTGAATTACAAACCAGTGGAATGGAGGGAGTTTGTGTGAATTACAAACCTGTTCATCTTGATTCAAAGGGAAGATTGCAGATACCGTTCTATTTGCGAAGAATGCTTAACATAGATGACTCTACTGAACTTATAATGACTTCTGACAATGGTCACATAAGCCTTACGCCCATGGAGAAAAAAATACCGCAGATAAAAATGACAATGCGCGATGACAGAAATCTGAAAAGTGTTATGAGAATTCTGTCAAAGCACGGGGCAGGTGTACTGGCAAGTTATCATAAGTACAATGGCTCTGGTTTGGAGTGGTCAGCATTTATTAACTGCGACAAAGATCGGGGTAGAACTCTGGCAAGAGAGATTACAAAAATCAATGGGATCAGTGATTTTGATCTGACGTTTTGAAAATGCATCAATATTTATGGAGAAAAATATTATATCTACGAGCAATACTTGGAAACTTCAGGGGAAAGAAGTCTTTTCATATAATATTTTTATAACATGAGAGAATTTCAGTTGCGATCTCTACAGCATTTTGCATTGGCTTTATTGCTGTCTTGTCCCTGCAATACATTTTCATTTCTCTGTCAAAAATAGTTCCTTGAACCGGGTCTCCGGCAATCAGTATGGAACCTGCTGCTATGTTATGCCTGTTGCAGTAATCCAAAAATGCTGCAGTTTCCATGTCAACGCCAATTACGCCTCTTGACTCGAAACAATCAATCTCATTTTGTGGAATATCTGACATATTCCTTTTTGACATAATTATACCATCTCTAACTTCTATTCCATATCTGCCATATGATTCATGTATTATTTTCTGCAATTTTTCTGAAGGCATTGATTCAGGAATTTCAAAAGGCAAGTCGTAATTAACAGAATCAGATGGAACCACTGTAAATCCGGGCTTGTTTACATTACGCGAAAACTGGCCGAAATATCCAATACCAATCACCTGCTTAATGCTGAAATATAGAAAGTATACATCTATTCTATCAACACAATCTCTAGCACCTGCTTTCAAAGGTATGTACAAAACAGATTCACCATTACGACAACCTATAAATGGCATGTAAAACTCTGGTTTAAGATAATGAAGCTCATGATTTCCATTTTCATCAAATTGTAAAACAGGCAGTGTAAAGTGTTCCCTGTCAATATCATATATCGAAGGTCTGGTATCGTCTCCTTTAAGAATTTCTGGTAAATTTTGTATTAGAAAATCTTCATTTAATTCTTCAATTTTGTCAAGATATCTGGAATTTTTAATGTAGGAAAATGCATCTACGCTAGCTGTTCTGCCAAATGTTACAATAGCTCGGGACACGTCTATAATAATTTAATTATTACTTGGTAGTATTTATAGTTAAAATCGCCATCTTTTTTCGTTATATATACCAATATTTATATCCCGACCCAATGCAGCGCCAGCCTCGGATACCCGAGCATCGGCATTGCAAAACGGACTTTTCCTAAAATCTGGGAACGCTCGACATAACCAGGATCAGGCATAGGATTGTTATCGCCTTTTATAGTCAAGCCATTTTCATCTTCTTCAATTATTCTGTGAACAATTGTATAATCAACATCATATCGCTGATATATTACAACATCTCTTACACTATAATTTCCACCAGTTACAAATAATAAATCCCCGCGATGCAGGACAGGTTCCATTGATTCAGATACAACAGAAACAAGAGGCATTGGTGTATTAACAGCCATTGCAAGCACCTGATAAAATATCCACGCCAATGCAACAAATATTACAAATTCAACAATATCTTTTGTCAGTTTATTCATGATAAACCCCCAAAACTATTATATTTGAATAATGCAACCAGACTATTTATATGAGCGTGACATAATATTTTTATGTTCTTTGGGCTTTTCATGCGTAATGATGCATATGTAATCAGGCGGAGATATGACAGACTGAGAGAAGCTGTAGATAAAATGCGCGATAAAAATAAAAAAATATATCTTTTGCGTGCTCTTGATCAGATGGAGCCAACATTGCTGATGATAGAAGAGCAGCCTGTTTCTTTAATGGAAAAAAGGCGGATGATAAGGTATTTGAATACAGGCATTGGAAATATAGGCGATATGCTGCATGCTAGAAAAGAGGTTTTAAAATGAAGGTTTCGATTTCACGCTGTTCAAAATGCAAACACATACGATTAGTTGACAAAACATCCGGTTCTATTTGCTTTGCGTGTAAGCAAGGTAAATCAAGAAAGTCAAAACTAGAAAAAATTAAAGAAGTTGTAAAAATAAAGAAATAAGTGATTTTATTCAAGACTGTGTCTGGGATCTAAACCAACTGCCCGGTTAAGACATTCCTTTGTACTTCTATATAATTCACTCTCTCTTCTGTCATAACGCTTTTCTGGTCTATTATTATCACTGCTACTTGTTTGATGATAATCGGGATTTAGGTCAATGCCAGAGGATTGCCTTTTTCTATTTTCACCTGCTCTACAACTTCCTCTATGATAATGTCTGTGTCCGTGATGTTCTGTTTTTTTAGGGCGATTACAATAATGTCCATTTGACATTTTCTATTCTACCTCCTTATTTTCCAAAGCCATGGGTTCATCCCCGCTATTATCTTTTTGATTAAAAGCCAGAACAAGACAAGCAACGGGTTTTATGAAACCTTACTGCTTGAACTGTTTCACAAATTTGGAGATAAATGTAAATGTGCAATTTCTGTTACAGAATGTCCAAAGATGTGAATTTAACATAGTTAAATATTTGGTGATTTGTGTTTTTAAAGATTATACTTTATTTTTTTGAAGCGTTGGAGATGAAGAAAAATGATCAGAAAAACGGGGCTTTTTCACATTCAGAAATGCCTTTGGCATTTCTAAAATGTGCATGATAAAGGTTTTCTTTGCCCATTTTCAAGACGTAAGACGCACCTATGAAAATTTTCCAAGTGCGTCATGGTTTTGGAGGCAAAGAAAACTGGACACAACATAAGATGTAGAAGATTTTTCAGGCTCTCCATCCAAAAATGGAGGCTGAAAAATCATGCTTGAAGTGAAAGAAACCAAAAACACACCCCATGGGAAAATATTTAAATATTTTCATGAGAAATAATACTATGAGGAATATAGCGGACATCATTGTTTATGCATTTCTTTTTAGTATTATAGTATGGGTTTTGGCTAAAGCATTTGGTTTAATAAATTCTCCAGCTTTGGTTGAAATGTATCCTTATATAGCATTAGCTATAACAGCCACGGTAGCATATTCTAAATTAACATACAATCAGGCAAAATTATCAACTGATCAGAAACATATGATGAAATCCGTGGAGCAGATACCTCAGATACTTGAAAGGCTCACGAGAATTGAAGCCAAGTGCGAGGAACGGTGCAGAAAAAGGAAATGAATCAAGTATGATTCTTGAAGATATTGATAACAGTATAATGACCTGCTGATGAAGGAGCAAATTTCTCATTGATAGATATTCTGCATCAGATGATTTTTATACGCTCTTATTTCCATACTTAGATCGTGCAAACATTCTCCAACGTCTTCATAGAATGAACCATCTTCCGGCCGAGGAAAATTACCTAATCTCCAGAGCTCATCAGCTACCTTACTTAAATATAATTCTGAAAAAGATTTTTCACGTCTTCTGAACTCTATTTTAGCACCTTCATCATTACCTGAAGCTCCGCTGCCAGATATTTTTGTATTTTAATAAATACATCTGTTGCATCTTGTTCTGCATCGTATACATACAGCATTCAAATACTTATTTCAAAAGCTTTAAATACTTTTCGTTTATACTACGTCATGGTGATACAAGTGGTATTTGGTACCGGTCTTGATATTGCAATAGGAGCTTTGCTGGTAACAGCTTTGTTAACCTATGCAGGTATCAGGAAATTGGAAAAGCCACTCGCTTGGATAACAGCAGGTGCTTTGCTGTTTGTTGCAGCTGATGTAACAGCAGTTGGCACTGGCACAAACCTGGGCGGTTACACATTGGGCATTATAAGTTTTCTAAGCCCATTGTTAGCTATACTGGGTTTCATAGCTATCCTTGTTGGTGGTGTTTGGGCTGCTTATAAGCTTGTAAAAGCTTAAGAGCAGCGAAAATGTGACGACTTCTAAAGTCTGAGTTTTTTCTTTTTATTTTTATATTTATCGATAAAATATGGTGGAATATAGATGACATATAGAAAACAACTGACAATTGAAGAGAAAGCAGATTATGCATCAGCTCTCGTTCTATTAGATACAAATCGGACTATATCAGAAGGAAAAAAAATGGGTTATGCTGCTACTGATTTAGTTGAGAATGGAAGCGATACATTATGGTCCAATAAATTAATAGACATGGATGAGTCAATGAGCTACGCCTTCGGTATCGAAGATTTAGAAAATGTTAGTCGTAATGTTAAAGAGCTTTCTCATTATTATTTAGAATGTATAAATGACAGGCACAAAAGAGTTATGAAACTCAGAGGAAAGCAACTTGATGATGGATCATTATTCAAATCCTTAACTCCGCTAGCTTTTAGGGAATATATCAACTTCTAACGCAGCAACGAGTTTCTCAACTTTGTGCGGGACTTCGCTAAATTTTTTTCGATTGCC
>C687J35504_10000123_pt1 | contig 56283 bp, 44 predicted proteins | sample RifCSPhighO2_02_FD_35504 | JGI IMG/M metagenome (IMG submission 35504) | reverse complement strand
CAGGCATTGGGTCTTTCTGTTCTACGAATAGATACCCTCAGGTCATCCATACCGCTTTTCCATGAACCGCCCCTGATTACCTTAAGATGATTGTTTAATCTCGGTGTCGGATTCCTCTCTACCCATTCCATATACAATTCATATCCATCTGCAGTCCATTCCCACACATTTCCTGCCATACCATTGAGTCCGAAGCCATTTATACTATGGCTATCCACCGGCATTATCCCCTTATTGTTAATCAGATGAGACTCAAAAAAATTCCCCCACACATATTTCATACCTTCATAGCTCCCTCTGGCAGCATACTCCCACTGCGGCTCTGTGGGTAGAGATTTCTCAGCCCACTTACAATAAGCACTGGCAGCATACCAGCTTATATAAACCACAGGGTAGTTCTCTTTCCCCTCTAAAAATTCAGCCCCATTCCAATCCTTTAAATAATTTCCATCCGCCTCATCTAATTTTGGTTTCCCCTTCTGCCAGTGAGGATTGGCAGATATAAAATTCTGATATTGAAGATTTGTCACTTCATATCTATCCATATAAAAACTATCCAGTTCCACATTATGCAGAGGTCTCTCGTCAAACTCGCCATCCTTACTACCCATGATAAATAAGCCTGCCGGAATCTCTGCCATTTCCTTGTATGGCATTTCATTAGACTTACCACTGGATATTGCAGAGGTATCCTCACCCCGCTTGTTCCAGTAAAATGTGAGAAGTAAGAGGCAAGAGGCAAGAAGCAAGAAACCAAAAGTTTTTATTCTGACTTCTGTCTTCTGACTTCTATCTTCCGGCTTCTTCATTCTTCCCTTTTCGCTTCCTTCCTCTCCCTTATCTCCTTAATCATCCTCTTTAATTCCAGCCTGTTCCTTGCCAGTTTGTAAAAACCGTGCCACTGGGTATAATCCGGCCCCATCATGGATGCACCCATCCTTGCCCTCCTCCCTTCATGATGCCAGTATTCAAAGAACTTGAACTCTATCTCCTCGTCAAATTTATCTTTTGTCAGATAACCCAGTTTGTAAAGCTCATCCATCTCCTTTTTTATAGGTTTATAATATTCCTCATTGTAAAGGGTAATTGCATTGTCAAATTGCTGATAATACCCCTCAACCCAATTTTTTGAATGACATGAGAGACATGCCATTTGCATCTTTTCTCTTTTTCCCTTCCAGTCGTTTGTCCTCTCGGACATAGGCCATTCCAACTCCCATGAAAGCCTGTCACTTACATTATGAGTCGGCTCAAGCCCGCCAATCCCAGACATATGGCATATCGCACAGGTCGGCGCCCTGAAATATCTTGTATCCCATGATNATGAAGCAACATCCATATTCCACTTCTGTTTTTCAGAACTGTATATCACACCATGCTTTGACTCCATGTATATTTCATACTGTGGATGGTCTGGACCCATGTGGCAAGTCCCGCATGCTTCTGGTGTCCTTGCCTCTGCAATTGAAAAGAGATGTCTTGTGTGACAGGTGGTGCATGCCCCTTTGCTCCCATCGGGATTAACCCTTCCTATTCCTGTATTGGGCCATGTATCTTTATCAAATATACCATTTTTTACTTTGACTATTGTCCCATGACATTTCTCACAACCCATCACTGCTGCTGCCTTCCCCTCTATCTTATAAGCCAATGTGTCATCACCTGCCCTATCCCCCTCCAGATTCTGGACAAAGGATACAGCCTTTGAATGGAGGGATTCGTTAAACTCCATAACCTGTTTTGGATGACATCTTGAGCAGTCCTTTGGACTTACAATAGCAGAGATAATCATTCCTTCATGTTTTTTTGCATCGGTATCGGTAATATCTGCCTGATGGCAGTCTATACATGTAACCAAAGCCTTTGCATGATTACTCCTCTCCCAGTCATTGATAATTCCGGGACTTATCTGGGTATGACAGAGGACACACCTCTTTGCCGTATCTATTTCTTCCCGTGTCTTTTTTATTGCAAAGACATTGTTGGAAAAAGCAAGATGACAGAGGACAGAGAACAGAAGACAGAATAAAAATATTTTGACTTTTATCTTCTGACTTTTGACTTCTGTATTCATCAGCTCTCCCTCGTTACATGAACCAGATTCACATGACAGTTGAGGCAGCTCTTTACCTCTCCCCTTTTAAATGCCTTATGTGCTAAAAGCCCGCCCCTATGAAGCTCAGAGGGAAAAAGGTTTTTATGACACCTCTCACATGATTCTGACCTTATATTTTTTACTGCCAGCATCTTCCACCTTTGATGATTCATATCTTCAGATTTCAAGAGAAGATGCATTATCGTATCCTTTACACCCTGACGGACCTTTGCATACCACTTATTGACCTCCCCCGGCGGGAGATGGCAGTCAGCACAATCAGCCACTACCCCTCTACTACTGTCATAATGACTTGATTTGAGATACTGTTGATATGGTTCAACCATCTCGTGGCATTGTGAAGAACAGAATTTATTAGTGGATGAATAGTGAAATGACAAGGTTGAGAANCCATAGAATATTGATAGCCCTGCCGCTGTCAAAAAGACGATAACAATTATCTGTCCCTTACTTGGCACCCTCCTTCTGAACCCTTCATCTATGTTTAATCCTGAGTTTTTAAAGTTCATAAAGTTTTTAAAGTTCGTAAAGTTTAAAGTTAAATAACTTTTTACTTTATAAACTTGATAACTTGTTACTTTATATTCGTAATCTGGAAATCAGGGTATGCAGTTGCAGTATGCTCTGAATAGTCAAGCCCCTGATATTCCTCCTCCTCTGACACCCTTAGTCCGATTGCCTTTTTGATTAAACTGAAAATCCCATAGGACACAAAGAATGACCATAAGAATGCAATTCCGCTGCCGAGGATTTGAATACCGATATTCTTAATGCTGAACATCTCACCTGTCTTAAATATTCCGAGGGCAACCGTCCCCCATACCCCGCAGACACCATGCACAGATACTGCACCAACAGGGTCATCTATCTTTAATTTGTCAAATTGAATAACTGAGAAGACTACAATTATCCCTGCAGCTATACCTATAATTACTGCCCATAAAGGCTCTACATGGGCGCAGCCTGCAGTAATTGCAACCAGACCTGAAAGGGCGCCGTTGAGTGTCATTCCGACATCGGGTTTGCCAAACTTAAACCATGCGGTGACCATTCCGGATATGGCTGCTGCTGAACCGGATAAGGTGGTATTTATCATAATCTGGGCAATCTTACTTCCACCTTCAAGGGTGTTGCCGGCATTAAAACCATACCATCCAAACCATAGAATCAATGTTCCGAGGGCAGCCAGCGGGAGATTATGACCTAATATGGGATTGATAGTTCCATCTTTTTTGAATTTCCCCATACGGGGACCAAGAACTATAGTCCCTGCCAGTCCCGCCCAACCTCCAATGGCATGAATAACTGTTGAACCAGCAAAGTCTGTAAACCCGAGTTTCTCAAGCCACCCCTCTCCATGGTAGAAACTCCCCCAGACCCAGCTTCCAAACATTGGATATATAAAGGCAGACATAAACACTGTAAACATCAGGGATGCAGGAAATCTCGTCCTCTCTGCCATTGCACCTGATACTATGGCTGCTGTGGAAGATACAAAGACCAGTTGATACATCCAGAAGGCAAAGAGCCATGGGTCACGGGAATCGGCATAGTCATGCAAAAAGAAACCGTCAGTGCCAAAGAGTCCATTGGATGTCCCAAACATAATTCCAAAACCTACTGCCCAGAAGACAATGGCACTAACTGCAAAGTCCATCATATTTTTCATGATGGCGTTAACAGCACTCTTTCCCCTTGTAAAGCCAATCTCCACCATGATAAATCCTGCCTTCATAAAAAAGACAAGGACTGTGGCAATGCATATCCAGACAATATCAAGATTAATCTGAACATCTTCAGAGGTAATAATTCTCTCAGCATATACATTGGGACTGAAGAAGAGAGATAAAAAATAAAATACAAGCAAAAACCTGACAATTGTCTTCATGTTCTGATTACTCAGCAAGAGATGTGCCACAAAAATATATTGCTGTGGAAACCTTATATAGTTTCTGTTGAAAAATGACTTTTTTTGAACGACTTTTTAATTTTTGTTTTGTTCCATAGTGAATAATTTCAAATAAATAGAGCAAAAGAAAAATTAACGGAAGTGAGAAAAATGTCATTTTTCAACACACACTATATTAAGAGGGGTTTTAAAATTATAGTGGTAAAGGGCTGCTTAAGGATTAAACAAAAGAGAAAGAGTGATGCTTAATGTTTAGGCATAGTGGAGGATATTACCATTCAATAACCCGTTAATTTTTGGTGCCGAGGGTCGGACTCGAACCGACACGGCAGTTGCCCGCCGAGGGATTTTAAGTCCCTTGCGTCTACCAATTCCGCCACCCCGGCGAAGTAACAGCATTAGCCAACAACTTACAACAATGTGTCAAATTTCTGCCTCATCTAAAAGATAGGGGAGATATTGCTCTATCCCGATGGGCATGATGTGGATGCCTTTAACAATATCCTTTATATTTTTTATGAATTCAGCAGCTATTCTTACCCCTTCTTCTGTTTGGTCTTTTGCCGACTCAATTCTTTTTGAAATATTTTCAGGTATTTTTCTGGTTAAGACCTTTTCATTCATAAAATTTACCATCTTTACAGATTTAAGGGGGGATATGCCGACAAGAAATTTTGTATCTATTCCCTTTATCTGCCCAACGAATCTCTCCAGTGATTCCTTATCAAAAAAGGGCTGGGTTTGAAAAAACTCAGCCCCTGCACCCATCTTCTTATTTAATTTTATTAACTCAAGCTCAAATGGTTCAAAGAAGGGGTTCATGACACCGCCCACAAAAAACCTTGGTGAGCCGTCTAATTTTTTGCCTGCCATACTAATACCGTTTTCCAGTTCCCTGACTACTTTTATAAGCTGGATAGAATCAATATCAAACACAGGTTTTGCATCAGGGTGGTCTCCAAGTTTTGGGTGGTCACCTGTCATGATGCAAATATTTTCAATCCCGAGGGCACCTGCCCCAAGAATGTCAGACTGGAGGGCGAGCCTGTTTCTATCCCTCGTGCAAACTTGCATTATAGGGTTATGCCCCATCTCTTTAAGCAGGTGGCTGAATGCAAGAGGACACATCCTCATAATGCCCCTCTGGTTATCCGTCACATTTACTCCATCAACCCTCCCAAGAATTTTCTCCGCAATATCAATACCTGGAACTANATTGGCACCCTTGGGCGGCGGAATCTCAACAGTAACTACGAAATCCTTTTTATCAAATGCCTCTCTAAACCCCATTTATCACCCTCCCCGGACTTGTCCCTGCACTGTGATTCTTAGCTGGAAGCACCTTTGCCAATTTATCAAGTGAATTAGATTTTTTCATCCTATCATATATAGCAATCCATATACACTCTTTTTTGTTATCCACCTCACACATACCCTTCACACTCCCCCCGCATGGGCCGTTTAACAGGCTCTTTGAACACCTTGTTACAGGACAGATACCCCCGTAACTCCCTATGACACACTCCCCGCATGTTGAACACTTTTCATAGAAATACAGATGCCTGAATACATTGCCAAGAAAAAGGCTGTCGCATCCGGGATATACACTGCACTCCACAGCCTCTGCAACTGCCTGGACACCTGCACCGCAGGCAAGAACAAGTATTACCTCTGTCTTATCAACCAGGTTTTTGTTCTGTCTCAATACCCGTCGGGTATCAAGTTCAAGACATGGTGCATTGATTACAACAGAGCCGGTTACGGTCTTCCCATTTTCAGCCAATTTTAAAGACATCTCTGCAACCTCTTTTTCTCCCCCTGTCCTACATGTAGTTGCACATTCCCCGCACCCCACAATAAACACTGACCTCTGTCCATCCATCATTCTGAGTAACTCATCAAAATTTTTCTGTTTTGTGATAATCATGATTCCTCCTTTTACAAATGACAATTTTAGAATGACGATTGACGATTTGAGATTTTTTCATTCGTCATTTGTCAATAGTCATTTGTCATTCCTCTTCTGGCGAATCTTCTCCAGCCTCTCCTTTATTTCTGCCTCTTTTCCCTGACCATCAGGCTCATAATAGATTCTCCCTTTCAGCTTATCAGGGAGATAATCCTGTTTCACATGGTGTTCCGGAAACTCATGGGGATATTTATATCCCTTTCCAAAACCGTATTTTACAGCATCCCTGTAATGGCTGTCTTTAAGATGATTTGGAACAGGGTAACTCTTTCCGTCCCTTTCAATATCGTGAAGTGCCTTATCTATAGTGATTATAGAAGAGTTGCTCTTGGGGGCAATAGCAACATATATAACTGCCTGTGCAAGAGGTATTCTTGCCTCCGGCCAGCCAAGTTTCTCCACCGCATCAGCGGCAGAGACTGATAGAACCAGTGCCATAGGGTCTGCATTCCCCACATCCTCAGAGGCAGTTACAATCAGTCTCCTTGCAATAAAGCGAGGGTCTTCACCTCCTGCAATCATCTTTGCAAGATAGTATATTGATGCATCCGGGTCTGAGCCCCGCATAGATTTCTGGAATGCTGATGCATGGTCATAATGTTCACTCCCCATCTTATCATAAAGAAGTGACGCCCTCTGCAACACATCTTCTACAATTTTTATATCAATCTTTCTCTTGCCTCCGCTGTCTGGTTCTGATGAGAAAGTTGCAGCCTCAAGTGCATTCAGTGCAAACCTTGCATCGCCATTTGCCTGTATTGTTATATTGTGAAGGGCGTCAGGTTCTATATTGAGTTTATATTTATCAAGCCCTTTTTCTCTATCATTAATCGTTCTCCGGAGGATTGACTCAATATCCTCATAGGATAAATATTCAAGCCTGAATATCTGACATCTGGAGCGTAGGGCAGNGATTACCTCAAAAGATGGGTTTTCCGTTGTAGAGCCTATGAGCGTAACTATACCCTTTTCTACAAAGGGGAGAACTGCATCTTGCTGTGCCTTATTAAATCTGTGAACCTCGTCTATAAAAAGAATTGTTCTTATCTTTTTAACCTGAAGTTCCATCTGTGCAATATTGATGGCACTTCTTAAATCTGCGACACCTGCATTTACTGCACTTAATTCTTCAAACCTTCTCTTTGTTGTATTTGCAATAACCCTTGCAAGTGTAGTCTTTCCAGAACCAGGAGGTCCCCAAAATATTATAGAGCCAACACTATCCCTTTCTATCAATTTTCTTAAGGGTTTCCCTTCACCTATCAGATGCTGCTGTCCGACAAAATCTTTCAGGGTAGAGGGTCTCATTCTGTCTGCAAGAGGGGTCATCTTCCCCTTTATATCTTCAAGCTCTCCATTGAACAAATCCATTCAAAGATTTTGCAATAAATAAACTATAAAATCAAGAGCAAACTGCAAGCTGGGGTCAGGTCTTTAATCTTGCTATTATGTTTTAGGTATGTATAATATATTTCATGGCAAGACCATTGAGAATTGAATACAATGGGGCTGTGTATCATCTTACCTCAAGAGGCAATGAAAGAAAGCCTATCTTTAAAGACGATGCAGACCGCAATGTCTTTCTTTCCACACTTCATAAGGTAAATCAAAGATACAACTGGATATGCCATGCTTATTGCCTGATGGATAATCATTACCATCTTATTATAGAAACCCCGGATGGCAATCTCTCAAAGGGGATGAGGCAGTTAAACGGATTATATACTCAAACATTCAATAAGAGACATGAGCGGACAGGTCATATATTTCAGGGCAGATACAAGGCAATACTCATACAGAAAGAGAGTCATTTACTTGAGGTTTGCCGGTATGTAGTTTTAAACCCTGTGCGGGCAAAAGCCGTAAAGAATGTTGAGGATTGGAAGTGGAGCAATTACCGTGCAACAGTGGGGAAAGACAAGTCACATCCTTGTTTAACAACAGAGTGGATATTAGGTCAGTTTGCAAAACAGAAAAGGACAGCAGAAAAGAGATACAAGGAATTTGTAGGAGCGAAGATAGGAGAGAAGGGGATATGGGAAGATGTGAAAGGTCAGAGCATCCTTGGGAGTGATAAGTTTGTAGAAAAACTAACTGGATATATAAAAGGACATGAGGACATCAAAGAAATACCAAAGAGTCAGAGATACATAAACAGACCTGCACTTAAAGAAATCTTTATAAGAGAAATGTTGTTGAATAAAAGAAATAGGAACACACATATAAAAAAAGCGGTTAATAAATATGGCTACAGCCAGAAAGAGGTTGCCGATTATCTTGGGCTGTATTATACGACAATAAGCCGGATTGTAAATAATAAATAGTAAAAGTAAAGACCTGACCCCATTAACTTGCTAATTTAATTGACATATAAATCTTGTTTATGTTTTAATTTTCAGAGTATAAATTTTAAAGGAGGTTTATTTATGGATTGGGGAATGAAAAACCGTTTATCTCAACTGATTAAATCTGATGGGCATTGCCTGTTCATGCCTATTGACCATGGATATTTTCTTGGTCCAACTTCAAAATTGGAGAAACCGGGAGAAACAATTAAACCCCTTCTCCAATACAGTGATGCACTTTTTGTTACAAGAGGGGTATTACGCTCATGTGTCCCTCCTGACAACAGTGTTCCTATTATCTTGAGGGTATCAGGAGGCACAAGTGTTGTGGGTAAGGACCTTGCCAATGAAGGCATTACAACTTCTATAAAAGAGGCAGTCAGGCTTAATGCATCTGCAGTGGGTCTATCTGTATTTATCGGCAGTGATTATGAACATCAAACCCTCATGAACCTGTCAAACCTTGTAAATGAGGCTGAGGAATATGGAATTCCGGTAATGGCAGTTACAGCAGTTGGCAAGGAATTGGAAAAACGTGATGCCCGTTACCTCGCCCTTTGCTGTCGTATCGCCGCCGAACTCGGTGCAAAGGTCGTAAAGACATATTGGTGCGAAAATTTTGATAAGGTGGTAAACGGATGTCCTGTCCCTGTTGTCATAGCAGGCGGACCGAAGACGGATACAGAGCTTGAGGTTTTGGAATTTGTACATGACGGTATGCAAAGAGGTGCAATAGGTGTAAACCTTGGAAGAAATATCTGGCAGAATCAACATCCCGTTGCTATGATTAAGGCAATCCGTGCCGTTATCCACGAAAATGCCTCAGCAAAAGAGGCAAATAAGATATACGAAAGTGAAAAGAAAAAAAAATAAATTTATAGTAGCTGTTCCCAGAACAGCCCCTGATAGATTCAGTCGGGGGTTCATTCAGGGAACTAACCCTACCTTTCCATGAGAGTTGCAGTTTACCATAATAATAAAGACATAAGAATTGAAGAGAGACCTATCCCAAAAATATCAAAAGGGGAACTCCTTGTAAAGGTTATTGCAAGTGGAATCTGCGGTAGTGATGTGATGGAGTGGTATCGCATCAAGAAGGCTCCTTTAGTCCTTGGACACGAGGTTGCAGGTGAAATTGCTGAGATTGGAGACGGTGTAAAAGGCTATAAAAAAGGCGATAGAGTCATCGTATCCCACCATGTCCCATGCAATATCTGTTACTATTGCCTGAATGGAAATCATTCGGTTTGCGATACCCTTCGCAATACAAATTTTGACCCGGGTGGCTTTTCAGAGTATATCCGTGTGCCAGAAATCAATGTTGACCGTGGTATATTTCTACTGCCCGATGAACTCTCTTTTGAAGAAGGAACATTTACTGAGCCTCTGGCATGTGCAATTCGGGGATTAAACCGTTCTCACTTTAAAGAAGGACAGAGTGTGCTTATTATAGGCAGTGGCATTTCAGGTCTCCTTTTTATAAAGCTGACCTGTGCCCTCGGCGCAGGACGGGTTATTGCAACTGATATTAATAATTACAGATTGAATTGTGCAAAGAAATTTGGTGCAGATTCTGTAATTAATGCAAAAGATAATGTCCCCGCCCGTCTCAGAGAGACAAATGACGGCAGGTTTGCAGATTTGGTAATAGTATGCGCAGGGGCAACAAGTGCAATGACACAGGCATTACAATCGGCAGAGAGGGGAGGCACAATTCTGTTTTTTGCACCTGTAGAACAAGGTATTAATATGCCAATCCCACTATGGGACATCTGGCGGGATGGGATAACAATGACTACCTCTTATGCAGGGGCACCATCGGATATTATTAGGGCGATTGAATTGTTAAAGGTCCATCGGTTAGAGGTAAAAGATATGATAACCCATCGTCTGAGTTTATTAGAGACAGGGCTTGGGTTTCAACTCGTTGCAAAGGCACAGGAGTCCATCAAGGTGATTATAAAGCCACAGAGATAAAAGGAGGGATTTAAAAATAATTTTAACTGTGCTTACATCATTCCACAACTCCCTCCGCCACATGGTGGGTAACCGTCAGAAGGGGGATAACTACAGGTTCCCGTATCGCAGGAATCTGAAGCGGATGAAGAGCCCACTGCTGCAAAGGACGACATAAGCTTTTCAGTTTTATTAGACCCGCATTTAGGACAGGATGCACCTTCTATTTTTGATGACAGGTGCATAATTTCAAATTTGCTATTACATTTTGAACATTTGTATTCATATATTGGCATATAACACCTCCAACTAATTACCCTTTTCTCTGTGGAATATAGAGCTAATGGTTATCTAATTGTCTATTATTTAATTCACACTGGAAAATGATATTTTTTCACTTCCGTTAATTTCGGGCACACAGTGGAGCTGGGTCGTGCTCTTTTATTTGAAATTATTACACTATGGAACAAAAGAAAATTGCGGTGTAAGAAAAAATTTTTATAATCCACCGGAAAAAGTCGTTCAAAAAAGTCATTTTTCAGTATCTACTGTTTAAAGAATAACATATTTTAATTAAAATAGTCAAAATTCCGCTCTTATAATTTTTACTTGAAATAATTTTTATGTTTGCTATTATTGTAACTCATGAAAGAAATTCATCAGGAAAAGATATTGATTCTTGATTTTGGCTCTCAGTATACCCAGTTGATTGCGAGGAGGGTTAGGGAGTGCAAGGTCTATTGTGAAATAATCCCTTTTAATGAGGGAATTGAGAGGATTAAGAAGGAGAAACCCAAAGGATTAATATTATCGGGGGGACCATCGAGTGTTTATATGTCAAAGGCACCTCTTATAGATAAGAAAATTTTTGAGCTTGGCATCCCTGTGCTTGGTATATGCTATGGTATGCAGTTAATGACATATATCCTTGGTGGGGAGGTATCTAAGTCCGTTAAGCGGGAATATGGGAAGGTGGAGCTTATAATTGATGACGATTCTGATATTTTTAAGGGAATAGGGGAGGGTGGAACAGTAATAGTCTGGATGAGCCATGGTGACAAGATTGAAAAAATGCCGGCAGGATTTGTAAGTATTGCCCACACTGATAACTCTCCTGTTGCTGTAATGAAGAGTAACAATCTAAATCTCTTTGGTTTGCAATTCCATCCTGAGGTGGTTCATACACCAGATGGAATGGAAATTATAAAAAATTTTCTTTATGATATTTGTCATTGTTCACCTGTCTGGACAATGGCATCTTTTGCAGAGTATTCAATAAAGAGTATTAGAAAAAAGGTAGGCGGAAAGAAGGTAATGTGTGCCTTAAGCGGAGGTGTTGATTCATCAGTTACGGCTGTCCTTGTTCATCTGGCTATAGGTGACAGACTTACCTGTATTTTTGTGAATAATGGGCTTTTGAGAAAGGGAGAGGCAGAGAAGGTTTTATCCACATTCAGAGATAATTTTCATATAAATTTGATTTATGCAGAGGCAGAAGACAGGTTTTTAAATAAGTTAGAGGGTATAAGTGACCCTGAGGAGAAAAGGAAGATTATAGGCAGAGAGTTTATTGCTGTATTTGAGGAAGAATCAAATAGGGTAGGGGGGTTCGATTTTCTTGCTCAGGGAACCCTTTATCCTGATGTAATTGAGAGTACATCTGTTAAGGGACCTTCAGCTACTATAAAGACCCATCATAATGTAGGGGGGCTTCCTACCGAAATGGAATTTGAACTTATTGAGCCATTGAGGGAATTGTTTAAGGATGAGGTCAGGTTGCTTGGAAAGGAATTAGACCTCCCTGATGAAGTCCTATGGCGACAGCCATTTCCGGGACCCGGACTTGCTATACGGGTTTTAGGAGAGATTACAAGGGAGAGGCTTAACTTATTAAGGGAAGCAGATGCTATTGTCCTTGAAGAGATAAAAAAGGCAAGGGTTTACAGAAAGATATGGCAGTCCTTTGCAGTGCTTTTACCCATCAAGACGGTAGGTGTAATGGGGGATGAGAGGACCTATGAAAATGTAATTGGATTGCGGGCTGTAACAAGTACAGATGGGATGACAGCAGACTGGGTAAAGCTGCCTTATGATTTACTTGGGAATATCTCAAATCGTATAATTAATGAGGTAAAGGGGATAAATAGAGTGGTCTATGATATAAGTTCAAAACCGCCAAGTACTATTGAGTGGGAATAGAGTTAGGGGGGATTTATGAAAAAAATTAATTATGGTAAGAGATATCAGTGTTTTAAATGTGGATGTAAATTTTATGACCTGAACAAACCAAAGGCAATATGTCCAAAATGCAAGGCTGACCAGTCAAATAGCCCCCGTCGTGAATATAAGCCCATTCAGACTTCAGTTCCTAAAGTGACGGCACCTCCTGAAGAAGAGTCATTGGAAGAGACCATTCCAGAGGTAGAAGAGGTGGCAAAGACAGATGAGGGTGAATTTAAGTTAGATGAAGAAGATGAGTTTCCTTTTGAAATTGAAAGGGAGGAGGAATATTAATTTTGCAGCATTCTGATTTTATCCATTTACACCTTCACACCCAGTATAGCCTGCTTGATGGTGCCATCCGCCTTGAGAAGTTATTTGAGAGGGCAAACGAATATAAAATGCCCTCACTCGCTATAACAGACCATGGCAATATGTTTGGTGCCATAGATTTCTATCAGACTGCCAGAAAATATGGTATCAAACCTATAATAGGTTGTGAGGTCTATGTTGCATCAAAGAGCAGATTTGAAAAATCTTCCGAAGAGGGGATAGCGGACAGTTCCAATCATCTTATCCTGTTGGTGAAAAATGCTGCAGGATATAAAAACTTGATATTCCTTGTTAGTGCTGGTTATCTTGAAGGTTTTTATTACAGACCCCGCATAGATAAAGAACTCCTTTCAAAGCATGCCGACGGACTTATTGCTTTAAGCAGTTGTATGAAGGGAGAAATTCAAAGGTTCCTCATCAAGGGGCAGATTGAGGATGCCCATAAGGTAGCCTCATTTTACAAGGAAGTAATGGGGGATAGAAGATTTTATCTTGAGATTCAGGACCAGAATATGCCTGAACAGAAGGATATTAACAGGCATATGATAGATATATCCCGTAAGCTCTCCATACCTATGGTTGCTACCAATGATTGTCATTACATGGATAAAAGTGATGTTAATGCCCATGAGGTTCTCTTGTGTATACAGACTGGAAAGACAATTAATGACCAGAAGCGGATGAAATTTTCAACTGACCAGTTTTATTTCAAGCCCCCTCAGGAAATGAAACTTCTTTTTAAAGAGATTCCTGAGGCTATTTCAAATACAATGGAGATAGCAGAGAGATGTAATCTTGATATGAATTTTAATCAGATTTGCCTTCCTCACTATGATGTCCCTCCTGATTCCACACTTGACAGCTATCTTCATGATATGGCTGTCCATGGTTTGGAAAAAAGGCTTAAAAAAATATTGGAAAGGGAAATTAAGGAAGGTGAGAAAATAAGAAGGTTATATTTCAGCAGACTTGAGGAAGAACTGAAGACAATAAAGGCTATGGGTTATTCTGGATATTTCCTTGTTGTCTGGGACTTCATAGACTATGCCCGTAAAAAGGGGATACCTGTAGGTCCGGGAAGAGGTTCTGCCGCTGGAAGTCTTGTTGCCTATACCTTACGGATTACTGACATTGACCCGATAAAATACGGTTTATTATTTGAAAGATTTTTAAATCCTGAAAGAATAAGCATGCCTGACATAGATATAGATTTCTGTGAGAAGCGAAGGGATGAGGTAATAGAATATGTTACACAAAAATATGGAAATGTTGCCCAGATAATAACCTTTGGAAGCATGAATGCAAAGGGTGTTATAAGAGATGTTGGAAGGGCATTGGGAATGTCATATAGTGAGGTAGATAGGATTGCAAAGCTGGTTCCTAATATACCCAATATTAATCTGGATAGAGCAATAAAAGAAGAAGCGAGGTTTGGTGAGATTGAAAAAAAGGACAAAGGGGTGAAGACACTTCTGGATATCGCTAAAAGACTTGAAGGGCTTCCAAGACACGCCTCTACTCATGCAGCTGGAATTGTTATATCGCCTGCCCCTCTTACTGAATTTCTCCCTCTTTACAGGGGAAACAAAGGTGAGGTGATGACCCAGTATCCAATGAATGATATAGAAAAATTAGGCCTTCTGAAAATGGATTTTCTTGGACTGTCTACACTTACAGTTATAAGGAATACAGAGGACCTCGTAAGAAAAAAGCATGAAAGTAATTTCAACATAGAAAATATACCGCTGAATGATAAGGAAACCTACAGACTTTTGAGTGAAGCACGCACCCTTGGTGTATTTCAACTTGAGGGCTCTGGTGTAAGAGATATATTGAGAAAATTAAAGCCAGAGGTCTTTGAAGATATTATAGCTACTGTAGCACTGTATCGCCCGGGACCTCTTGGCAGCGGCATGGTGGATGACTTCATTAAGAGAAAACATGGGACAGTGCCTATAAAGAATATAATCCCACAACTGGACGATATTTTAAAAGAAACTTATGGTGTCATTCTCTATCAGGAACAGGTCATGAATATTGCAGGTGTTCTTGCAGGTTTTAGTATGGGTACAGCAGATACACTCAGGAGGGCAATGGGTAAAAAGGAGCCAGAAAAAATGGCACAGCAGAGAGAGAGATTTGTAAAAGGTGCATCAGCCAATAATATATCTAAGGATAAAGCAGATAAGATATTTGACCTGATGGAGCATTTTGCAGGTTATGGATTTAATAAATCTCACAGTGCTGCATATGCCCTTGTTGCCTATCAGACCGCCTATTTAAAGGCACATTATCCATTGGAGTTTATGGCATCACTCCTCACAAGCGAAATTGGCGATATGGATAAGGTAATACAATATATATCCGAGTGCAAGGATATGGGGATAAAAGTTCTCCCTCCTGATATAAATGAAAGTTTCAGAGATTTTACGGTAGGGTATGACGAGACCGCCACTTTAAATCCCCTTGAGTTGGAGGATAGGAAGAGAGGGGTTATTAAGGGGAGTATTCGCTTTGGTCTTACGGCAGTTAAAAATGTAGGAACCAGTGCCGTAGAGTCAATATTAAAAATAAGAGAAAAAAGAGGGGCATTTTGTTTATTCCCTGACTTTTGTGATAATGTAGATCTAAGGGCTGTGAATAGAAAAGTAATAGAGAGCCTTATAAAATGCGGGGCTTTTGATGGATTTGCAAGTTCTGTAAATTCTTCCCCGCAAGAGTATAGGGCAAGGATGATGAATAATCTTGATAGGGTTATGAATAATGCCCAGGTTGTTCAAAGAGACAGGGAAATGGGGCAGTATATTATGTTTGATATGGGTTCGGTTGAAACCGTGCAATCTGTAAATGATAACTTAAAATCCGAGATTAAATGGACAGAGAAGGAACTCTTATCCTTTGAAAAGGAGACCCTCGGTTTTTATATCTCAGGACATCCCCTCTCCAAGTTTGAAAAGGAAATAAAACATTTTACAAATGCTAATACCCAGAGCCTTCAGAATATTGGGAATGGGAGAGAGATAAGTATTGCAGGGGTTATAAATAAGTATAAAACTCAGCTCACTAAAAAGGGTGATAAAATGGCATTTGCCACACTTGAAGACCTCCATGGCTCAACCGAGATAATAGTATTTCCAGACATATATAAAACATCGGCAAATCTTATAGAAGGGGATGACCCTATCTGGATTAGAGGGAATATTAGTGCCGAAGAAGATTCTATAAAAATAATTACCAGAGAGATATTTCCTCTTTCAAATATAAGCGAAAGGTTATCTTCAAGAGTGCATATAAATCTTCAGGCAGTTGGACTTGATAAGGATATGTTAATCCGTCTGAAGGAAATTTTATTATCAAATAAGGGCAAGAATAATATTTTTTTGCATTTATTTTTCCCTGACAAAAGCCAGATAAACATAGAGGCAGATAAAACCTTTCAGGTTAATCCATCAGATTTTCTGATTAAAGAAATTGGGGGGATTGTTGGTGAAGATGCAGTATATTTTGAGTAGGAGAAAGAATCAGAAATTACAAATTATGAGTTATAAACAAAAACCTCTAACATAATTCTTCATTCTTAATTCATAATTCATTATTTATTATTTTATGGCCGGACAATATTTAGATTTTGAAGAACCGATAATTGAGCTTGAGAAAAAGATAGCCGAACTTAAGGATATCTCAAAGAATAATGGCATAGATTTCTCAAGAGAGATAAGGCGTTTACACAAAAAGGCAAATCGTCTTAAGAAACACCTGCTTTCAAAACTTACCCGATGGCAGAGGACACAACTGGCAAGACACCCGGCCCGTCCTTATGCTATGGATTATATAAATCTTATGTGTAAGGATTTTGTAGAATTACATGGTGACAGACATTTTGGAGATTGTCATTCTATTATTGGTGGCATAGCCAGATTGGAAGAATGGAGTGTATTTATTATAGGTCATCAGAAGGGGAGAGAACTTAAAGAAAAGATGTACAGAAACTTTGGCATGCCTCAACCCGAAGGGTATAGAAAGGCTCTTCGTCTTATGCAACTTGCAGAGAAATTTGGAAAACCTATTATAACATTACTGGATACACCTGGTGCCTACCCGGGTATTGGTGCAGAGGAGAGAGGACAGGCTGAGGCTATAGCAAGAAATCTCCTTGAGATGTCTAATCTGTCTGTACCCATAATAGCCGTGATTATAGGTGAGGGTGGTAGCGGCGGTGCGTTGGCATTGGGGGTAGGGGATAGAGTCCTGATGCTTGAGAACTCTGTATATTCTGTAATCTCTCCTGAAGGATGTGCTGCAATATTATGGGAGGATTGTAAAAAAGTTGAAGAGGCGGCAGAATCACTGTGTCTTACTGCTGATGACCTTTTTAAATTGAGTGTGATAGATGAGATAGTAAAGGAACCACTCGGAGGTGCCCACAAAAACATTGAAGCCACTGCTTCAATATTAAGGAGGGTTTTGAGAAGACACTTGAAAGAGCTTTTATCAATTTCCTCAAAAAGTTTGGTTTTTCAGAGGAAGAGAAAATTCAGAAGAATGGGTGTGTTTAGCGAGTAAAACATCCACTGTTTCCAATATCACATTTGTTTTTATAGTATTATGATTTTATGCTATTTAATCAGTTGGTTACCTGATATATTGTTTACATTTTCCTTCAATTCTTTTCCTGCCCTAAAAAAAGGCACCTTTTTAGAAGGAACTTTAACCTTTAAACCGGTTTTTGGATTTCTCCCATCTCTTGAACTTCTATGTCTTATTCTGAAACTGCCAAAGCCCCTCAATTCTACTTTATCTCCTTTACTGAGGGCATTTATTATGCTTTCAAATATTATACTTATTATCTGCTCGGTATCCTTTTTTGAAAGATTTATCTTTACTGATATCTCTTCTGCTAATTCAGCTTTTGTCATAACAAACCCCCCTCTCTCAATTTACGATTGACGATTGCCTATTGAATTTAATCAAATATAAATCTTCAATCTTAAATAGTCAATCTTCAATCCCTAATACTGCCATATATATTGGGCACCCAAAAATTTAGTATCTAAAGGAGAAGGGATTAAAGATGAAAAATCCCCCTTTAGAAGCCTCAGTAAAAAGCTTTTTTCCTTTCTCTCCTGAAGAATTTTGGGCTTTCCTTTAATATCTGTCAATTTTGCTGCATAAGAAATAGCATCTTCCAGTGTCCCCAGTTCATCAACAAGTTTTGCCTCTTTTGCCTGTTTTCCGGAAAAGATTCTTCCATCTGCCAGTTCTTTTACAGATTCTATATTAAGACTTCTGCCTTTTGCAACTGCCTCAATAAATTGTCCGTGTATATCATCTGATACATCCTGAAGTATCTTTCTTTCCTCATCTGTCAATTCCTTTACCGGTGAGCCTATATCTTTATGTTTGCCGCTTTTGATTATGACAGTTTTTAACCCTATCTTTTTCATTAGATCTTCAATATTGGAAAATGCCATTATTACGCCTATGCTCCCTGTTATTGTACCGGGATTGGCAAATATTCTATTTGTGGCACATGCTATGTAGTATCCGCCTGAAGCTGCCAAGCCACCCATTGAGGCTATCACTTTTTTTTCTCCTGTTGTTTTTAAAACTTCCTTATATATCTCTTGTGATGGACCAACAGCCCCGCCCGGACTGTCAATGCGAAGGATAATACCTTTAACGGCAGGGTCTTCACGATATTTTTTTATCTGCTTGGTGATATCATCAGATTCAGTAATTACCCCTTCAATTCTTACGAGGGCTAATTTACCTCTATGAGCAAAGTCCCCATCCTCCTTTATGATAAAGGAACTTATCCACCATACTGCAGAAAATAACAGAAAAGTTACAATGCCGAGGGTAATGAGGCTTTTCAAAAAAGGTTTTTTCCTCCAGATATCCATTTTAAATTGACTATTCAATCCCTTCAATTTCAGGTATATCTATCCCTTCAAAGTTATCCAGTCCTTCGTTGTAAGCTTTGATACTGAGAGCTATTCTTTTATTTGGGATATCCACCTTTATCACTTTTGCATTTATCTCATCTCCTACTGAAACCGCCTCTGTCGGGTCTTTTATCTTTTTTGAATTTAACTGAGATATATGAATGAGCCCTTCTATACCGTTTTCAAGTTCTGCAAAAGCACCAAAATTTGTAACTTTAACTATCCTTCCTTTTACATCCATTCCAATCCTGTATTTTTCAGATACCACTTCCCATGGGTCAGGGGTAAGCTGCTTGATACCCAGTGCAAGTCTCTCATTTTCTTTATCCACACTTAATACAACCGCTTTAATCTTATCTCTCTTTTTTAGTATCTCGGAGGGGTGTTTAATCTTTTGGGTCCAGGAAAAATCAGATATGTGGATTAGACCATCAATCCCTTCCTCAAGTTCAACAAAGGCACCAAAATCTGTGAGATTTCTAATCTTACCCTCAACAATGGCTCCCACAGCATATTTTTCTTCTACAGTTATCCATGGGTTGGATTCAACCTGTTTCATACTTAATGAGATTTTCTTTTTTTCCTTGTCAATATTTAAAACCACTGCTTCTGCTGTATCGCCTATAGCAACAATTTTTGATGGATGTTTTAAATATTTATTCCATGACAGTTCAGACACATGAATAAGTCCTTCTATTCCATTTTCTAATTCAATAAATGCACCATAGTCGGTGATGCTGACCACCTTACCCCTCACCTTTACCCCGACAGCATATTTTTCTTCTATCTTTGCCCAGGGGTCTGGAGTAATCTGTTTATATCCCAGAGACACCTTTTGATTATTTCTGTCAAACTTTAGTATCATTACCTTGGCTTTATCACCCACTGCAAAGATTTCTGATGGATGACTTACTCTCCCCCAGGACATATCAGTTATATGAAGCAACCCATCTATACCCCCAAGGTCAATAAAGGCGCCATATTCAGTTATATTCTTTACAGTTCCTTCAATAATTTTACCCTCTTCAAGAGTAGAAAGAATATTATCTCTTGATACCTTTCTTTCCTCATCTAATAAGATGCGGCGTGATAGAACAATATTCCCCTTTTTTTTATCCAACTTTATAATTCTCATTCTGAATTTCTGCCCTATAAGACTATCCAGATTTCTAATGGGCTTCAGGTCAATCTGCGACCCTGGAAGAAATGCCTTTAAACCAATATCAATTGTCAGCCCCCCTTTTATTCTGGCTACAACAGTTCCCTCCATAGGCTCGTTATTGCGATAGGCTTTTATTATATCATCCCATACCCTTACCTTATCTGCCTTCTCTTTAGAAAGGACAACCTGCCCATCTTTATTCTCTACCCTTTCGAGGGATACAGTTATTTCATCTCCAATCTTTAAATTCCTGCCATGATTCGGGAATTCGCTTTTTAATATTCTGCCTTCCGACTTAAATCCTATATCTACCACAACTGAATCCTGGTCAATTTTCACAATATGCCCTTTTACAATTTCACCCTCTTTAAAACCTTTCAGGGTATCTGCATATAACCTCTCTATCTCCTCATCCACAGTTGGTGCATTTTCAACATCTATGTCATTATCATCACTTAAATCTACAGGCATCTCTTTTTCCATTTTTGTGTAAAAACCTCCCCTAATTAAGTTTAAGAGTTCATGAGTTTAAGAGTTTAGAAGTTAACCCCCTGACTCCTAACTCTGAAGCCCTTATCTATTATTTGTAACATATTTTTTACAACCCCGTCAATAGAAATTCCTGTTGTATCAATAACTATAGAATCATCAGACCTTTTTAGTGGTGCAAGGTTGCGGGATGTATCATTTTTATCCCTCTTCTTTATATCAGTAATTATTTTATCAAGTGTTACTTTTTCTCCCTTTTCTTTCAATTCTATAAATCTTCTCCTCCCCCTCTCCTCAACAGAGGCATCAAGAAAGAATTTTATGTGGGCATCCGGGAATACTACAGTTCCTATATCTCTACCTTCCATTACTATCCCACCTGACTTGCCCATCTCTCTCTGTTTTAGCAACATTGCATTTCTCACGTCTGAATAGGCAGATACAATTGATGCCCCTTTTCCAATGTTTTCATCCCGTATTTTTAAGGTNACATTCTCCCCATCCATATATATACTCTGATTATTGTTGTTTACCTGAAACTCTATTTCAATAGTCTTTGCTATATCAGATACTCTTTTCTCATCAGTCAGAGGTATATTGTTTTTAATCGCCTTTAGTGCCACTGTCCTGTACATCGCCCCCGTATCTATATATCTGAATTTAAGTTTCTCTGCCATCATCTTTGCTATTGTACTTTTACCCGATCCTGCAGGACCATCAATGGCAACGATTATAGATTGAAGATTGAAGATTGAAGATTGAAGATTCGGAATTTGAAATTTTGAATTTTGAATTTTAAATTTTATCTCCCTTGCCTTTTCAAACTCTCTTTTCAGTTTTCCACCATCGCCATTAACAATTGCCTCTTTAATATTCTCCAATGTTGACTTAAAAATATTTATCATTTCTACTATTTCCCTTTTATTCATCAAAAATATATCTCTCCACATGGCAGGATGGCTTGCCGCAATCCTCGTAAAATCTCTGAACCCTCCGGCAGAGAGGGACAGAATCCCCTTCTCCCTCTCCTCAAGATTGCCAACTGCATTTACAAGTGCATAGGCAACAGCATGAGGCAGATGACTGACAGCAGCAAGGTATCTATCATGCTTATCGGCATCCATCAATATCACCTCTGAGCCTGTCTCCTTCCATATCTCCTTTACCTTTTCAAGGGCAGCAGGGTCTGTCTTTGAAGTGGGGGTTATTACACATCTTGAGCCTTCAAATAGCTCTGCAAATGAGGCTTCAACTCCTGACTTTTCTGTCCCTGCAATCGGATGGGCACCAACAAAAAATATTCCTTCAGGCAATATCTTATCTATTTTGCGGACAATCTCACCCTTAACACTCCCGGCATCAGTAACAATAGCCCCCTTTTTAAGATAGGGTATCATATCCCTTGCAATCTCTATAATGGCTGATACAGGTGCTGCAAGTAATATGAAATCCGAATCTCTGACAGCATCACCAATATTTAAAGCGTATGAGTCTATAACATTAAGCTCTACTGCCCTCTTTAAATTCTCTTCACCTCTGCCAAAGCCAATAATCCTGTCAGTAAGCCCTTTTTTCTTGCATACCCTTGCAAAAGAGCCGCCGATAAGCCCCACACCGATTATAATTATTGTTTTAAAATATATACTCATCACATTTATCCAGAATAAGTTTTCAGAAATAACCCTCAAAAGGTAAAATAGTTTTAAGAAGGAGATAAAAATACCTGAAAAGATGCTCTGATAAATAAGTTTAGCAGTATTCCTGGTGAGATTCTACAAATATTTTAAAAGGCAAAAACGAATTATCAGACAGCCTGTTCATGGCGGGGTAATTCATTTTCTTTACCATTCCTTGACCAGCCATTGATGTCCACAGATAACGCGGAAGGCACAGAGAAGACATTTTTTTTCCGGTTCAGGGGCAGGAGTAAAAGAAACAACAGGATTTAATATCTCATCAATCAGGGTAAAGATTGCCTTCTGATATCCTTCTAAAATCTCTTTTCTGGAGGGCAATTCCTTTTGTTTTTTCTTTCCCTTCCCCGATGAAAACACTTGTTCTCGAATATTTTTATCGGGGATTCGAGGACAAGTTTCATCAAGTAACTGTTTTTCTTCTATACTTTTCCCCCCTAAAAGGAGCAAGGAGCTATTTATTTTCTCTATCGGAATATCTTTGTTTTTCTGTCTATATAGAAGCAGATAAAAAGGGAGTTGAACAGATTTAAGAGTTTTATGCCACTCCTGACGGGAAGAATTGATGAACTTTTCATAATCAGGCATATATGCTTGTTTACCGGTTTTATAATCCACAATAAAAGTCTCTTCTCCCCGCCGCTCAACACGATCAATTTTTCCCTTTAATCTAACTTTCTTTTCACATGGTATATTAACTTCGACTTTAACTTTATCTTCACATTTGAGGATCATCGTCTCTTTGCAATGTTTCTCATGATACTCCAGGACATCTCTCATTCTTTTCTTAATCTGCAGCTTTATCAGATAAATCGGTCCTCTATCTGAATGAGGATAAACCTCCTCTTCAACAATCCCCTCAATATTTTGATAATCTTTCTCTTTGATTATTAGCTTTTCCCCTATTTTCTGGTTAAAAAATTTCTGAAGAACTTTATGAACAATCTTTCCGATATCCCTCCGGTCTAAATCATCACTTATATCTTCTTTTTCCTCTAATTTCAAAACTTCCTTATAATAAAAGTCAAGAGGGCAGTGAAGATAGGTGTCCAGCCCGGTAGGAGAAAAGATAAGTTTGTCCTGAATATATTTAATCAGATGATCACTTTTCTTAACTTCTTGTGGATTGGTTTGGGCAAAATTGACTTCAAAAAAAGTCTCATCAATCTTCGGTAAGTCCAGTGTCTTTTTCTCCTTTTGTAATCTCCAGATTAATCTTTCGACAAACCTGCTTTTTTCTTTATCAGCACTTTCAACATAAAAAATATGTACTTCTTTTGCTCCGGCAATCAGTGTCTCAAAATAGTAGGAGGAAATCTTTTCTCTCTCCTCATGGGTAGGTAATCCGAGCGTCTTTCTCACTATATACGGCAAAATCGTATCTTCTTTTCTGATTGCCGGGATTATTCCTTCGTTAACATCGAGAAAATAGACACTATCAAACTTAAGATTTCTTGTTTCCAGAAAGCCAAGAACCTGGAGTCCTTTTACCGGTGTGCCTGTAAAGGGATAATTGATTTGCTGAATATAATTCCTCAGAAGATGGAAATAACTGTCTACCTCTTTAAATCTTTCATTTTTAAGTTCTGAGGTCTTTAATTCATGCAGAACCTTTAATATTATTTCAATAAAAGGCACAGTGTAGGGGTGCAAATTGGCCGAACTGTTCATGGAAATAAAGGAAAAAAACTTAAGGAGTTTATCGCAGAAATCTCCAATGTCTTCTATCTTTTCAAAGGGTCTAATCATTACCTGATGAATATTTTTTAGATGCCCTTTAATTTCAGGTTCAGCAATGTAGTCATTTAAGCCAGTTATTTTTCTAAGGCAGTCATTAATAATATTACTGTTTTCCTCTATCTCTTCCAGCAGGATGAAGGTTTTTTTTAGTGATTTTGCCTGTTCCTCAATGGTATGAAAAATGATTCTGGACAGATAACTGGCTGGACCAAGGCGGATATTCTTCACATAGGGATGCAGGACAAAGGATAAATAGTCAGGTAGAAAGTAGTTATCGCCTTCTTTTGTTGTAAGCAGACGACTCAATTTTTCCACCACCCCATAAACCTGTGTTCTAAAGAGAGGGTAACCGAGGGAGATATTATATTCTTTGGCAAACCCTAATGTCTGCTGAAGAAGGGGAAAGAGAGTATCCGATAGAGGCAGGACAATTAAATCTTTACTATCAAAATTCTTCTTCTGGCTTAATACTTGGTTGAGGGCAAATATCTCACCGTGAATATCCATAGCCTTATGGAATTGAATAGTCGGTCCCTGAGGAGGAGATTCCTTTTCCTCTACTTCTATTTCTAATGCAGAAATGATTCTCTCGATGTTATGCCCTTTCTGAAAAATAAAGTTGACCTTGTCATAATTCTTTAACTCCTTAAAAAGTATTATTTCGGATTTGGTTAAGGCAAAAAAACCAATAAACAGTACCCCTTTAAAGGGAGTGATATCTATTTTTTTCACATCTTCAGCCGCTTTTCTGTATCTCATAGCCCTCGTGGAAAGGTTATGACTGAAAAGATAATCATAAAAGGAGGTATATAGGACAGATAATTTACCAAGTTTTTCCTTAATATTTGCAGGTATCTTATCCTCGGCAACTATCTCTATCCCTTTTATTTGTTCCGGTTTTATCTTTTCTATATGCATCTCTTCAAAATCAGAAAATATCTTTAATCCCCATGGCAGAAAATCATCAAGGGTTAAACCCTCCTTTCCGATTAATATTTCCTGCTGGTTCAGTTTGAAAAGGAGAGAGATTCCATCAATATCATCTATCTTTCTATCAGGCAGTGTAAGTGATTGGTAGGCAAAATCAATAAATTCATCAATTGAGAAGATACGGGGTGATTCAAAGGGTAATTTTAACTTTTCAGATAGATATTTTCTCAAAAAGGAGGCAGGTCTTTTGCCGGGAAAAATAATCAGATTTTGACAAAGACTTTCTTTGTCTTCAAGAAGAATATTACCCGTAAATTCAATCAGGTCAAGAGATGGGGAGAGGATTAAATTTTTCACTGCACTTCCTCTGAGTACTTCGTCTCAATAAATGCCAGATACCCCTTGCACTCTTTTTGCGGATAAAGTTTTTCCAATAACTTCATATATTTTTTAATCTGCTTCCGATAAGCCTGTCCCGGAAGCTCTTTATCCGGGAACGGTAATTCCTCACCGGTTTTAAAATCAATTACAGTTATTCTCTCAGGGTCAATCACCAGCCTGTCCATGCGATACAGCGAACCATCTTCATCAACATATTCTACTTCTCTGAGAATCTGACGGTTGGGCTGTTTTTTAAACCATTTTCTGACATCCTCAAGGCTTAGGAATTCAATTATTATCTTCCCTACCTTCTCCTCATCATATTTTTCCTTTTTGGTGGTTGAGATATTCTTAATAATCTCTTCAATATCTTTTTCATCTTCAAAGGTAATCCGGGATAAAATCTCATGGAAAAATTCGCCTCTTCGTGTCTCTTCAATCCGCTCAATAGACCATGCCTCCCCTTCTTCTCTGAACTGAAATGATTCTCTATCCGGGATTATGATACCTCTCGGCTCTTCCTGTCCCAGAATGTCTTTATCTGGGATAGACTCTCCTCTTTCTTCCTTCTCTTTTTTGCCATTTTCAAAATTATCAAATAATTCTTTTAAGTATCTGGTGGGCCTCTTTTTATGAATAATTACATTGTATAATTCTTTCTTTGCACGGGTATTAGCCACATATAGCAGATTAAGGTCTTGAATCCTTTCATCCAGCTCTTTTTCGCTATAAAGCCCGGCAAGTTTTGAAGATTTATCACAAAAATCTTTGACTATGTAATGAATCCTTATCTTTTCCCTATCCTTTTCAAAATATCTGGAATCCTTCCGTCCCTGCCCACCATCGTAAATCATATTAATCACCACAGGAAATCCCAGTCCTTTTGCTTTATGAAAGGTCATCACCTTAACCGCATTAATATAATCAGGCAGGAAAACCTCAAGAATTGACTCGCCATCATCTTCGGAAACTATTTCCAGAAAATCCTTGATGTTATTCATCCCTCTTCCTTCCACACTACCAATAGACTCCAGAAATCGGACGAGAAAAGCACTTTCGCCAGAAAATTTTTCAAAAACTTTAAAGGTTCTATAAATAAGGGAAACAAGCTCATAAAGGGGGAGATAACCAACCTTGTTAAAGAGGTCTTCAAATAAAGATTGCCACAGGTCAGGGTGATGTTCTTTAAACCAGATATAAAGGTAATCCCTTCTGCCTTCTTCTACCCTCTGGAAAAGCAATTCAAAAATATCACTTAGCTCAAGCCTCCTTCCCCCGATAAAAACATTCGGGGACAAGCCTGAAGACTTAACCGCTGCCATAAATATCTCACCGGTAATAAACTCAGCAAACTTAAGATTATCAATCGGTGAATCAAGAAACTGGAGGAGACTGATTATTTCCCTGATGATTTTTCTTTTTCGGATATCAAGGGAACTGAAAGAGGCTGCAGGTATCTGCCATTCAGTAAGCCAGCCGACAATCTCCTCCACTTCCCTGTTTCTCCTGCACAGAATCGCCACTTTACTATTCGGATATCTCGATAGAACATCATCCAGAATTCCTCTGAGGACTCCCTTTTCCCGGGCTTCATCTTCATCCACCGCCACCTCAATTGCCTTTACATAACCAGCCCCCTTTTTTTCTTTCAGAACTGCCTGACTATAATTTGTTAAACCGGTTCGGTCCTCCTTTAGAATATCCTCATCACCAATTTTATTTTTTAGCTTATTTTTAAAAATATCATCAACATAATCTAAAATTACCCCGCCGCTGCGGTAGTTCTCCATTAATGGAATCACCTCTGCATTTTCAGCAACGCTGGGTGATAGAACCTCTTTACTTTTTGATTTTATCCCATCTACTATTTCCCTCATTATCCTGTAATCTGCTTTTCTAAACATATAAACTGCCTGCTTCATATCACCTACCGCATAAAGAGAGCCGCCCTTTGAATATGCCTCCTCCAGAAGAGGTCTTATATTTTCCCACTGCACCCTATCAGTGTCCTGAAATTCATCAAGGAGAAAATGATAGAGACGGTCACCAAGTCTAAAGAAAACCTCCGGGACAATCCCATTTTCCTGCAAATATTGAGACAGTTTTTTATTTATGTCATCAAAGTGGAGTATTCCCGCCCTTCTTTTAACCTTATCAAGACATTTTTTAAATTCTTGATAGAGCGGACTGTAATGAGAATATTTTGATAAAGAAAATAACTCAGTCATTTCTTCAACAATCGGTAAGAGAGACTTTTCCATGTCAGGGTAAGTCTCATTCAAGCCGGATTTTTTCCTTCCATCAAACCAGAGATTTTCTTTATTGAAGTTTATGATGAGTTCTTTTATATCTTTATTCTTAATTGCTTCCTTAGTCTTATCTTTAATCTTGTCTTCCAATCCATTCTCCACCACTTTTTTATAAATCTGACAAACATCTTCAAACTTTTTCATTGTTAACGACCATTTATCTTCAAAAGCAATCTCCTCAAGAATCTTCCCTTCTTCTCTTAAGAAACTTTCAAATTCTCTCCGTATGGTATCTTCAGGATTCCAGGGAAAGGTCTCTGCTTCTTGAGTTAAGAAATCCAGAAATTCTTTGACCTCTTTCAGAGAAATCCCTCTTAACAGATGGGGATAGGGGGTTGCTCCCTCTCCCACTGAGTCTATCAGTAAGGGAATAGCAGAATTTATCAGGGGACGGTAAGATTCCGTGATTTCATTATCCATAGGTAAATCAAGTTCAAGGGTTGATGCAGATAAAATCCTTCTCATAAAGCTATCAATGGTCTGGACATGAAAATCTGAATACCGCTCAATGATTGCTTCAACTGCCTGCCCTGCACCCCTTACTATTTCCTCTGGTTTTAAATTAACCAGCTCACATATCTGTTTTTTTTCCACACACTCTTCATTCAGGGCAAGTTTCTTCAAAGTTCCCAGAATCCTCTGTTTCATTTCCCTGGCGGCATTATTGGTGAAGGTAATTGCCAGAATGTTTGTCAGGTCATTGTAGGGGATATGGCGGGAAAGGATAAGCCGGATAAATCTCTGAGTCAGAGCATGGGTCTTCCCGGAACCAGCAGAAGCATCAATGATAATTGCCTGTGGAAATTTCAATTTCTTCACCATTTATTATTGCTTTCCTTTTTCATACACCCTCCCCAACTTCCTTATCTCCCCCCTCGCCTCTTTTTTTAATTCAGGCGGGGAAAGAATCAGATATAAACTATCCCTTCCTCTTTTGCCTGCTCCAGCCTATATTTGACCAAAGCATCTTTTTTCTCGTCTTTGTAGGGGCATCCTCGGGTTCGTTTATATCAGGTTCAAATATCATGGTATTCAGGTTTATATTATAAGGATAATCACCTTCCAAATTATCTTCCAATACAGGTATGGTTTTCTCAACGAGTATTTTGGCAACTTCCGGCAGGCGATGCAGTTTCACCATTTCAGAATGCACCCTGATGACAACCTGCCCCTTATCCTTTTCATCAAGCCCTTCTATCCATATCGTCCCCATGTCAGTTCTGTTTTTCATTTCATTAAGTTAAATGCCTAAAGCGTCCAGTCCGCTCAATGGACTAATGGTTATATTTTCTTTATCAAGAAGTTCAGCCGTTTTAATTATGAAAGAATTAATAGCCATAATGTCCTCCATATTGTTCCTCGCTTGTTATTCCGAGATAAGCGAGGAATCTCGCTTTTAGAGATTGCTTCGGCTTCGTCCCGCAATGACATTTTCTCGCCTCTTTGTTCGCTGAGTTCCCCATACTTTCCGACACTCTTTTTGTATGCTCTTTAGACCACATTATATTTCCTCCCTTTCTTTATCATTGCGATACTATCAAGGATTCGCACCCAGTGAGAGAGGTGATGATGCCTGCTATCTTTGAGATTGAGCTGAATTTAGAAATGATGTCTGAATTAGAATGGATAGTCATATTTTCTCTTTTAGTGCCTCTATGAACCTCTTATTCTCATCAGGCAATCCTATTGTAACCCTTATATAATCAGGAAATTTATATCCATCCAAAGATCTGATTATTACCCCTTTTTTTAAAAGTCTGTTATAAATTTTCCGTCCATTCCCAGCTTTAACTAAAATAAAATTTGCCTCTGTTGAGACATAATTTAACCCAAGCTTTTTAAACTCTCCATATAAATATTCCTTTCCTTTTCTATTAACCTCCCTGCTCCCCTCTAAATGACTTTTATCTTTCAGTGCCGCCACAGCACCAATCTGTGCCAGAGAATTTACATTGAAGGGCTGCCGAACTCTGTTCATATAGCCAACTAATTTATCCCTTGCAAATCCGTAACCAATGCGGAGACCCGCCATTCCATATATCTTTGAGAATGTCCGTAATACTATTACATTTTTACCTTCCCTTACATATTTTAAAGTATCAGGAAAATCTTTTCTCTCCACATATTCATAATATGCCTCATCAAATATAACAACTATGTCATCCCTTAACCTTCCCATAAACCTCTCTACATCTTTTGTACCCACTGCTGTTCCTGTAGGATTATTGGGATTGGATATAAATACCATTCGGGTCTTTTCAGTAACTGCGTCAGCCATTCTATCAAGGTCGTGGGTGAAATCTCTCAATGGAACGATTATCCCCTTGCAATTGGCAGATTGGGTGACAATTTGATAGACAATGAACGACTGGTCAGCCATCACAATTTCATCTCCGGGATTCAGAAATGTCCTGACCGACAGCTCTATAATCTCATTTGAGCCGTTGCCGAGGATTATATTCTGCGGTCGCAGATTAAAGTATTCAGCAATTGTCTTTTTAAGGTAAAATCCACTGCCGTCAGGATAACGGTGGATATTGGGCAATATCTTTTCTATTGCCCTGAGTGCTTCTGGTGAAGGTCCGATAGGATTTTCATTGGATGCCAGCTTGATGGAGTTTTTTATCCCCAATTCCCTCTCAAGTTCCTCTAAGGGTTTACCNGGTTCATAGGGGATAAGGTTTTTTATATGTTCCGGTATTTTTAACTCCATTTAGGATAAGAGCCGAGTGTCTTTAAAAACAAAACTTCCTTTTTAAGTTTTTCTATTGTCCTCATAACCCCTTTATCCTCTATATGCCCCTCAAAGTCTATATAGAAAACATACTCCCACGCCCTTTTCCTAAGGGGTCTTGATTCTATCTTTGTCAGATTTATTTTGTTTTTTGCAAATGGGTCAAGGAGATGGCTAAGTGCCCCAACTCTGTCTTTTATTGATACAAGTATTGATGTCTTGTCGTTTCCGCTCTTCTTCCTTTTTGTCTTACCAATAATCAGGAAGCGGGTATAATTGCCCCTGCTATCTTCTATTTTTTTTGCCAGTATATTAAGTCCATAAAGTCCTGCTGCTGCCTCGCTGGCTATTGCGGCAGCCCTTTTTTCGCCGGCAGCCATTTTTGCTGCCTTTGAGGTGCTTGGTGCGTCGTAATAAGGAATACCGGGAAGATTTTTTTCAAGCCATAATCTGCATTGGGCAAGGGGTTGAGGATGGGAATATATTTTTTTTATATCCCTTATATTTTTACAATTTGACATCAAATAATGGTTTATTTCAAGGAGTATCTCTCCGCATATATTCACATTGGAATCCATGAAGAGGTCGAGAGTATATGTTACAACCCCCTCCATTGAATTTTCAATCGGGACGATACCATAATCGGTTCTGCCTGCTTCCACCTCCGAGAAGACCATATCCAATCTGTCCATAGGGACATATACTGCAGATGAGCCAAATTGGTTTATAGCTGCTAAATGTGTAAAGGTAGCCTCCGGTCCAAGGTATGAAATAGTCAAAGGACGTTCCAGCGAAAGGGTTGCAGATAATATCTCTCTGTATACAGATTTTAAAGAATCATTCGGAAACGGTCCCCTGTTTATTCTGGTGAGATGTTCTATTATCTCCCTCTCTCTATCAGGAACATGAAAATTACTTTTTACCCTTGATTTTTCCTCTCCAATTAACATGGCAATCTCAGCCCTGATGTTTAATAGCTTCAGGATATCTTTATCAATCCTGTCTATTCTTTTTCTTAAGTAGTTTATCTTGCCCATAAAAAAATCCAAATTAAAATTTAAAATCTCTGTCTTTTCAGAACAATATTTGTTTAGCTATAAAAACATTTCTTCCTTCCATAGGAAATATGAGTAGAAAGGGAGAAGAGTAAGAAGCAGAATCAAAGCACAAAAATTAACTAGTTGATACTGAAAAATGTCATTTTTCAGTGTGAATTAACTACAGTATTTTTTCCTTGCCTCCTCATTTGCATCTATGAAAGAGTTTATATTCTCTTTTGCATTTTTATAAATTGTTTCTTCAATGGATACGAGAACAAGTTTTCCAAATATAGTTGTTACGCCAGAGATAGCCGGAATACCTGCAGGGTTTTTCTTCAACCTCTCTACATTTTTTGTAATTTCATCGCTATTGTAGAGTTCATCCTCAGAATATACATATGTCAGTTTTACATAGTCCCTCTCTTTTTTTTCGTTCTCGCTTAAGGTTGTAACAATGTTTTCCATATTAACCGTTAAAGGAGTTTTATCCTTTTTAAGCATGATATCTTTTACATAATTGAAGTATTTTTTCTTGGATGTATTAGTTGAAAGCAGTTCGAGAGGTATCTTGGAACTTATCTCAAACTCTAAGCCTTCCCTGCATGTCTTTATTGCCCCGATTTCATAGGTAATGTTTTTGTAATCAAAACGATTCTCCTTTTTAGGTTTATATTTATTGCGAAGTTCTGAACGGAGTCTGTCAAGACCCTTTGTGGCATACTCCTGAAACAGTTGGTCCTTAAAGGTACTCATATCCCCTCCCAGTTTTTAAAGGAAAATATCATAAAATTTCAGCAAAGTCAAATAGTTGTATAAGTCTCCCATTCTAAAAATATTTTGACTTACCTGTCTTTATGGGGTAAATTATATGGAAATGCAAAAATAGGCTATTTTTTGCCCCGATTCTGATTATTTGGTGTACGGTGAAAAAAATGTCACTTTTCAGTGTGAATTAACTAAACATAGAATGTTAAATAAAATTATCACTAAAGATAATCTCCTTTCACTTCGTGATTTTATTCAAGAGAGGACAGGCCTCTTTTTTCCAGAATCAAAGTTTTTTTCAATAGAAAAACTCATAATTTCCAATTTTTTAGATTCTAAAAATATTGATTTTGGTGCCTATATGCTTTACCTTCGTTCAAAGAGGGGAGAGGGGCATTTGAGGAAGCTGACTTCTTTGTTGATAACGAGGGAGACATTCTTTTTTAGAGAGAAACCGCACTTTGATTTACTGAAAAAATGTATTTTACCAGAATTAATTTCAAGAGAAGCTACCACCTCAAGAACACTATCCATCTGGAGTGCTGGCTGTTCAACAGGTGAAGAACCTTATTCAATTGCCATTCTGCTTAAAAAACTTATCCCTCAAATTGAAACATGGAAGGTATTTATCATTGCCTCTGATATAGATGAGAATGTCCTTCAAAGGGCAATGAAGGGGGAATATAAAAAATGGTCATTCAGGGGAGTAGATACAGATATTATTAATAACTGTTTCATCAAAAAGGGAGATAAATATAAAATCAAAGAGGAATATAAGCCCTTTGTTAAATTTGTTGGAAATAACCTTATCTCGGATTATCCACCAGATTCTGGAAAAGAGAACAGAAAATTTGACCTTATTATGTGCAGGAATGTAACAATATATTTTGAAAAAGAAACAACCATAAGGCTTGCCAATAAGTTTCATAATGTGCTGGAACCTGGCGGGTATCTGATTGTTGGACATGCCGAGCACTCCTCTGAAAATTATGCCTTATTCAAGCCAAGGGTTTTCCCCCAGGCAATAGTTTATCAGAAAAATGGGAAGGAAGTACCTGATAATCGCATATCCCTCGTCTCTAAACCTTTATCTTTAGGGGGTGGTAAAGGAAAAAGTTCTGTCAAAAAAGATGATTTTATAAAATTGGTGAAAGAAAAAAATGGTTTATCAGGGCAAAAAAATCTATCTTTTAATGAACATCGCAAAATCAATAGTGAAGAGACGGAATTGTTCAGCGAGGCAATAAGATATTATAATGAAAAAAAATATGAACAGGCTATAGAGTATTTTTTGAGGATTCTTGATATTAATTCCTCTAATATAAGGGCATCATGGATGCTTTCTTATATTGCAGCTAACAGGGGATATTTTGAGGAGGCACTTGCCTGGGCAGAACGTTCTATTAAGATTAATCCCCTTTATAAAGAACCATATTATACCCTTTCATTAATACATTTAGCAAAGGGGGAGCTTAATGAGGCAGAGAGTGATATAAAAAAGGCTATCTACATAGACCAGAACTTCATTATTGGCTACTTTGTTTTGGGCAATATTTATATGTTAAAACGACTCAGGACACAGGCAGAGAAGTATTATAATATCGTAAGAGATATGCTGGGTTCAAAGAAGGCGGATGAAATCATTTTTCAGCCTGAGGATTTAACAGTTGGAGCCCTTTTAGGCTTAGTGGAACTTAGGGTCAGAACAGCATGAATCTCATTGTATTCCTTTTAGAAAATGCCCGCTATTCCCTTGATGTAAAGAATGTTGAAGAGATTATACCATTGCCATATATTACTCCACTTGCAAATCTCCCCTCTTTTATCCGTGGAATTATTAATTTAAGGGGAGCCGCTGTCCCTGTGGTAGATTTAAGAAAGCGTATTGGATTGAAAAGCAAGTCAGATGAACTTAATGATACAGTCATTATTGTGAATTTTCATGACACCATAACAGGACTCATTGTTGACAGGGTTTTATATGTTATAGATGTATATGAAGACCAGTTTATACCTCCGCCCGAAATGTTAAATGGAATTGATGTCAAATATATGTATGCGGCAGTTCAGGTTGATAAACAGTTAACTGTCGTTTTGAATTTGGATAACATTCTAACCCTCAAAGAAAGGGAAGAATTACTGGGGCTTGATGTTTGCCATGCAGATATTGGATGACACTATTTGGATAAAATTCAGAAAAAGGGCAGAAGAACTCCAAAAAAAATCCAACTCCATCAGGGAAGTCTCAAAGGATGAGAAGGAGAGGATATTTAAGGAGCGTGCCGAGAAGTTAAGTCTTGCCAAAGCAGATTATAGGGATGATAAAACCCTGTTGAAGTTTATCTCTTTTTATGTGGCAGGTGAACTATTTGGTATAGAGGTAAAGTATCTTAAGGAGGTGTATGAATATGATATTATTACCAGAATCCCCTGCACTTCACCTGTCCTCTCTGGATTGATAAATTACAGAGGAACCATTTTGAGCATTATAAATCTGAATGTTTTATTTAAGCTGCAGAAAGATATGGGCAGTAATGAGGACTCAAAATTCACTAAAGGTTTGCCGCATAAAATTCTCATTCTTGAACATTTAAACAACAGGGCAGGTGTTGTAATAGATAGATTTGACAGTCTTATTGAATTGTCCGTTGATGGTGTTAAACCTGTTTCATCATTTTTTCAGGATAAAAATAAAATTATAAAATATGAGGCAAGTGTCAATAATACCCCTCTTTTAATAATAGACACTGAAGGACTTCTTAATGATGAAAGATTGATTATAAATGAGGAGGTTTAAAGGGAGGAAAATTATGAAATTATCTTCATATTTCAGTAAAAATAAGGTGCAGCGGCAGCTAATGGTTATTATAACATTAACCCTCGCTATCGGGCTTGGCATCATATCTGTTTTTTCTATTAAAGGCAATATCAGAGATATGAAAAGGATTGAAGAGGGTAAAGTAGATTTTCTCTCTTCTGCAATCTCCAAGGGGGTTAAGGTTATAATGGTATCAGGCAATGCAGAAATTGTCAGGGATTGGCTTGCCGAGGTTAGAAATACTCCCGGCCTCAAGAAAATAAGAATTTTCCGCAAAAGCGGTGTAGAGGCATTTATTGATAATGAGACTGTTAATGATGTCAATAAATATCTTGGAAGTGAGACATTTCCACGGAAGGCTGTTTCTGAGCCCCCAAAAGAATTTGAGGAAGAGAATATCCAGAGACTTAAGAAAGTGATAGATAGTAAAATTGAGGTATCCTATGAGGAAGAGATGAATGGTGAGCCTGTTAATACAAGGCTTATTCCAATTATTAAGGATGAACGTTGTGATGCATGTCATGATTATGATAAAAACCCTGTTCGCGGCATCCTTCAGATATCAATTTCCAAGAGGGAATTAGTTAATAACATAAGGAGTAGTATTCTGTGGGCGGTTGTTTCAGTATTTATTGTTATAGTTTTGGTTGGTATTATTATGAATATTTTGATAAACAGGGAAATAATAAAACCCTTGACAAGGGCAATCTTCAAGATATCAAATGCGGCGGATAACCAGGATAAAATTACCTCTCAGCAGGCAACAGCAGTTAACCAGATTACCGCAGCTATTGAAGAATTGAATGTATCATCCAAACAAATCAGTGCGAGGGCAGAATCATTATCAAGTCAAGCCAATGAGGCACTTTCTGTAACTTACGAGGGACAGAAGGCAGTTGAGAATAGCATCTCCGAGATGAATTTGATAAAAAAGAAGGTAACAGATATTGCAGAAAATGTTTTGACCCTCAGCGAAAAGACCAATCAGATTGGGGCAATCATTAATGTAGTTGAGGATATTGCCAACAAAACTGATATGCTTGCCGTAAATGCTGCGATTGAGGCTGCAAAGGCAGGTGAGCAGGGGAGGGGGTTTGCTGTTGTTGCCTCCGAGGTTCGCTCTCTTTCAGACCAGAGTAAAAAGGCAACAGAAAAAATTGCCTCTCTGATTCATGATATTCAGGACTCTGTCAACACTACGGTTATGACTACTGAAGAAGGTGGGAAAAAGGTGGATATCGGGGTAAATCATGTTATGGAGGCAGGTTCAACAATCAATAATGCTATAAATACAATAAAATCCACAGCCGAGGCTGCAAATGAAATTGCCATTGCATCCCGTCAGGAATCGTCTGCAACCGAGCAGGTAGAGCAGGCTATGGTTCAGATTAACAGGGGTATGCATGAGTCAAGTACTGCTACCAAGGATTATATCGTTATCATTCAGCAGCTCCAAAAACTTGTAGATAGAAGAAAAATGAGGCGTGAGATTCAGAAGGAGACGGAGGAGCTTATGGATGAGGGTATGGATTCTGAAAGTGATGTATGATTGAATCAGATGTCAGGAGAGGAAAATGGATTTAAGCAGAGAGGATTTTAACAGGCTTTTCGGGATTTTCAAAATAGAGTGTGATGAACACATCCAGAAATTAAATTCAGGTCTTATCTCCCTTGACGAAAATCCTGACCAATCAGGTCTGATTGAAGAGGTCTTTCGTGAGGTACACAGCCTGAAAGGTGCAGCAAGGATGTTAGGTTTTACCTCCATTGAAAATATAGCTCATAAGATGGAGACCATCCTTGGAAAAATAAAGAAAAATGAAATACCCCTTTCCCGTGAAATTATCAGCCTCATTTTGAAGAGCCTTGATACTGTAGGATTGATTGTCAACAGGATTTCTAAAACCGGTGTAGAAGAAGGAGAGACAGGGATTCCCCTGCTTCTTAATCAATTAACAGAGGTTTCAGAAGGTCATATACATAATATACAGTCAGAAAATCAAGGGGCAGATTCTGATGTGAAAAAATCCACTGAATCTTTTGAAGACTCGGGTGGTGACAGGGATGTCAACCTCTTTTTGCAGGAGACAGATGATGCAATTCAAATGCTGATAGATAGTTTAGTTAAAATTGAAAAGAACCCTGACGATAGAAAGGAGATAGAGAATGCCTACGAACAGGCACACGCCCTTAAGGGGAGTGCCAGAATTATAAAGCATAAAGATATGGGGGACATTTCATTTTCTATAGAACGTGCTGTAGAGGGGATTTTAGATAAAAGGATTCAGATTACCTCTGGTGTGATTACCACACTACTTAGAGGAGCTGATTTCATAAAGACCTTTATAGACCAGATAGAAACAGGAGGAGAGACTAAGACCACTCCTGATTTCAAAGGTGTCCTCTCTTCTATAGATTCTTTAATAACCTCTCTCAAAAAATCAGAAGATGGAGATGTAAAAAAGCCAAAGACCTTAAACATTGGGACAACACCTGCCGGAAATAAAATACCCCCCCTCCACGGAACCACCCAGCAAAAAGGCACCGTGAGAATTAGTTTTGAAAAGCTTGACAATCTTATGGAGCAAACCAGCGAATTGATAATTATGACATTGAGGGCACACCAGCGTCTTATGGATATTCAGTCTATAATTGAGGACTTTAATACACTGGGCAGGATTATTAAGAAAGGGGGCGGTCATAAAAGGCTGGATATAGATAAATTCCCTGCAGATAATAATCACACCTCCCAGTTAAGAGAGAAGTTTTCTTTTATATCTGAACGGATTGAATCGCTCTACAGGACATTTTATGATGATTACCGGCAGTTATCCAATATAATAGAAAAACTACAGGATGATGTGAAGAAGACGAGAATCTTCCCCATAAAGACTGTTCTGGACCTGTTCCCGAGGATGGTGAGAGACCTCTCAGCCTCTTTAAAGAAGAGGATAAAATTAAAGGTCTCAGGAGAGGATGTTGAGTTGGATAAATTTATACTTGAAGAAATTAAGGACCCTCTGATGCATGTAATTCGGAATTGCATTGACCATGGAATTGAAATACCTGAGGAGAGGGTCAAACTCGGAAAGAGAGAGGAAGGGACTATCCGTGTAGATGTTTCTTATAAAGGGAATAATGCCCTTATTAAGATTTCAGATGATGGTAAAGGGATTGATATAGAAAAGATAAAAACATCTGCTATCAAAAAGGGGCTTTACTCTGAAAGAGAACTCAGCCTGATGAAAGAAAGGCAGATACTGAATATCATTTTTCATCAGGGTTTTTCTACCAGTGATATTATTACGGATATTTCTGGAAGGGGTGTTGGGATGGATGTGGTTAAGGATAATATTGAAAAGCTGAATGGGACTATAGATATAGAAATTGTAAAAAACAAAGGGACCACATTTGCAATGACAATTCCTCTGACATTAAGCACAACTCAATCCCTTAAGATATCAGTTTCTGACGGGATATATTTTCTGCCTGTAGCTATGGTGGAGAGGATAATCAGTATATCAGAAGATGACTTACCGATTGTTGAAGGTTTTCCGGCATTGCATTATTTTAACTCATTTATCCCATATGTTCGTTTATCCTCAGTACTTGAGATTCCTGAAGAGGAAGGCGGGGATTATACTGATGTAAAAAGACCTGTTGTTGTTTTGAGGTCTGGAGAAAACCTTGCAGCCCTTGGTATAGAAAAATTTATGGGCGAAGAGAAGATACTTATTAAAGGACTTGGGAATTATATGAGAAGGGTCAGGAATGTATCAGGTGTAACAATTATGCGTGATGGCAATATTGCCCCTGTCCTTAATGTTACCGATATAATTAATACCGTTCAACTAAGGGGAATAGCCTCACCGAAGAAGAGGGGAAAGAGGGAAGAAATAGAAAAAGAATTGTCAGTTCTGGTAGTTGATGATTCTCTTATGACAAGAACCCTTGAAAAGAATATTATTGAATCTTATGGATATTATGTTGAAATGGCTGTTGATGGGCAGGATGCCCTTTTAAAACTTCAAAACAGGGATTTTGATATTATCGTCAGCGATGTTCAGATGCCTAACATGAATGGATTGGAATTGACAGAAGAGATAAAGCAGAGCGAAAAATATAAACATATTCCTGTTATCCTTGTTACAGCTCTTGAATCAATGGAGGATAAAAAAAAGGGGATAGAAGTAGGGGCTGATGCATATATTGTCAAGAGTTCCTTTGACCAGTCTAATCTTCTTGAGACGATAAAGAGGTTGATATGATAAGGGTATTGATTACAGAAGATTCAAAGCTATCTTCAGAATTTATAAAGATGATACTGAATTCTGATTCAGAGATACAGGTCGTTGGATTGGCAAAAGATGGTCGTGAATGTATTGAGAAGACAAAGCTCCTGAGACCTGATGTAATTACTATGGATATACATATGCCTGTTATGAATGGCCTTGAGGCGACTGAATATATTATGGAAAATATACCCACTTCCATATTGGTTGTAAGCTCTCTGGTTAAAAGTGAACTTGATATAGGTTTTAATGCCTTAAAGGCAGGGGCCCTTGATGTCATAGAAAAACCAAGACAGAAAGAAGGAGTTCCCCTCCAGATAATCGGGGAGGAACTTATCAGGGGTGTTAAAACGGTAGCCAAGTTCCGTCCTTTTAAAAGAATCAGTAAATATTTGGATATCTCCATAGATAAAAGGAAGAAAAAGGCAGATATCCCTTTTAAAAAAGATAATAATATAAAAAATGCTGGCGAAAAATCACAGGATGGAGTTCTGGTTATAGGTGCCTCAACCGGAGGTCCGCCGGTGCTAAACTATATTCTCAAAGAAATTTCTCTCCTCTTTCCTTTTCCCATAGTTATTACTCAACATATTGCATATGGTTTTGTAAATGGGCTTATTGAATGGTTGCAGAAGAATTGTCAGCTGAAGATAAAAGTAGGAAAAGATAACGAAGATATCCGAAAAGGTTTTGTCTATTTTGCCCCTGATTATCATCACCTTGGAATAACCAAACATAGAAAATTGTTTTTAAGTAATACGCCTCCAATTTTAGGACATAGGCCTTCTATTAACTTTTTGATGGAGTCAGCAGCTTTAGCGTATAAGGATAAATGTCTGGGGATTGTGTTGACAGGCATGGGCAATGACGGTGCAAATGGTATGATGGCAATCAGAAAGGCAGGGGGGGTGACAATTTCCCAGAACGAGGCGAGTTCAGCCATCTTTGGTATGCCGAAGGCAGCAATTGAAAATGGTGCATCAACGAAGGTATGTTCTGTAGAAGAGATTCCCAGAGAGATAAATAAATGGGGCATAACAAAAAATTGATTAATTCACACTAATTAATCAGGATGGGAAATGCAAAATAAAATTGGAAAAACGGAAAATAGGTAAAAAACAGGTAGCTATATGGATGGTAAACAGATATTGATTGTTGATGATAGCAGGACACAGCTCGTTAGTCTCCAGATGGCATTTGAAAAGGAAGGATTTGAAGTTATAACTGCCAGCGACGGATTGGAGGGTGTCAGCAGGGCGTTTTCAGATAAACCAGACCTTATTATTTCAGATATAATGATGCCGGAGTTAAATGGCTACCAGTTGTGCAGACTCTTGAAAAATGACAAAAAGACTGTCCATATTCCTATAATCCTCCTCACCAGTTTAGACCAGAGACAGGACAGATTCTGGGGAATACGGGCAGGGGCAGACCAATATATAGTTAAAAGCTCAGAATTATCTCCTTTAAAAGAGGCTGTTAATCAACTTCTGAATAAGATTGTTCAACCGGCCGGGGATAGAAAAATCAATGTTACCGACTCAAAAAAAGATGCGGATTGGAAGATGATAAAGTCTAATGTGAATAGACTTCTCGATAAGCTGCTCTTTGAGTCAACACTTTCTAATGAGGCAAGGCACCTCGCTAATTTTATTTACAGCAGAGATGACCTTTTGAAAGAGCTTACAGTTCTTGCAAATAGCCTTATTGATTATTCAGGTCTATGTATCTGTCTTCTTAATGCCAATAAGACGAGTCTGTATTTTGATTTGAAACAGCCTTTATCAGATGAAGATATAGATACGATAAAAAATCATTTATGCACTTTTGGTATTAAGGATAGCAAAGAGAGAGATTGTGAAACTTATTTTATCAGGGGCAGTATGGGAATAGACAATAAGACGATTAATAAGATAGCCTCGCAAATAATTGTCCCATTAAATATCTATAATGAATGCATTGGTTATCTATTTTTCTTTGCTGTAATGCGGAATACCTTTACGCAGGAGTCTGAAAATATTATTCACCTTCTTGCCCATGATTTTTCTATGGTTATTAAGTTAATGCTTTTATATGACGAGACAAAGGAATTATCTATAACAGACGGTCTTACAGGTCTTTACAATAAACGTTATTTCCTTGAAGTCTTTGATAGGGAGATTGAAAGGGGGAGAAGGTCTAATAGTGCCTTGTCATTGATTGTGATGGATATAGACCATTTTAAATTAATTAACGATACCTATGGACATCTTCAGGGAGACAGTGTCCTTAAAGAGGTTGCATCTATTATTAAAGAGAATATTCGTAAGATAGATTTTCCTGCCCGATATGGCGGAGAGGAATTTGCTACAATATTACCCAATACAAATATTAATAATGCAGTTAATATAGCTGAGAAGATAAGAAAACTTATGGAATCTCATAACTTCAAAGCAGAAAAAGAGCCATTAAAGGTAACTATCAGTATGGGAGTAGCAAAATTGAGTGACAATGTTAATGATAAACTTGAGTTGATAAAAATGGCAGATGATGCCCTCTACGATGCAAAAAAGAGCGGTAGAAACAGGGTATGTACTGCAAAGATGTGATTTCAGTTAGGTGTCTCTTTCTTATTTCTTGTGTATCCGATGCATAACGGAGGTATAGGCATTGTCAGCACTATTTTACTAAAGAACGAATGTAGGATATAACATCCTTTATCTCTTCATCCTTTAAATTTTTTCCATAGGCAGGCATCTTGTTTATCCCCTTAGAGATTATGGATATAAGCTCCTCATCCGATTTTTCCAGTGTCCCTTTGTCCAGCAGGTCAAGAAGGGATGCATTAACTTTGAGCGTCTTTAACAGTGCTGCATTACCTTTCCCCTCTTTTCCATGGCATGTGGTACACTTCTTTTCATAAATCTTCTTACCATCCTCTGTGGCAGTTGCAAATGAGACAAGGAGCATAAAAATCACTGAACATAAAAGAATTAGTTTTGTTTCTCCATTTTTACTAAACATTGTTCCTCCTATAAAATTCGTCCCTCTTTCTCCCTCACCCCTTTTATAGAGGGAGAGGGAGATTGGGCATTAGAACATAAACTGCACCTCTAATGTTATATCTCTTTCTATTGTCTTTTTGGTTGAAGAGTTGGCAGTAGTATAGTTTGATGCCTCCAGCACAAATCTTCCATGCTCAAATGGTTTCCAATGGATTCCAAGTACAGGTCCTGACTTTTCACTGCTGTCAGACTTGTCTGTATCCGGGTCAAAGTACTCCCATCTTAAATAGGGTGAAAGGGCACCATCATTAAAGTAGCCCTGAAGTTCAGCATAGTAGCTTTGAGATTTGTATGTAGTCTCAGAAGTTCCATTAAGGGGTGTATACGAATCCGAACCATTAAAATATGCTGCGATTAAAGCGCCATATTCGGCTACATATTGCCCCATTATACCTATCTGATTGAATTTATCAGCGGTTTCAGCCTTTTTTAAAGTAGTTAAATCTTTTTGAATATATGATAAATCTAATGGATACTGGCCATTATAATAATATAATCCAACCATACTGCCGTTATCCCCAATGGAATAATCAAGGGATGCATATATGTCCTTAGCCTTGTCAGTTCCGATCTCAACAGTATTTTCATATTTTCCTGTCCCATTTACTACGCCAGCTTCAAAGAACAGCTCTCCATAGCCGACACCGGCACCTACACCAAATTGTCTTGAAAACGGGCGGTAAGGGTTATCTCCAACTGTTGAAGTTAAAGGTAATGGTCTTGAGTATTCTAATCTCGCACCGCCACCATGCAGATGTATCAGCCACGGCATTATTCGTCCTGCCCTTGCAGTGAAATATAAATCATCTTTTTCATATCCGTATTGAAGATAAGCCTCTGCCAATTTTGACCTCGCCCAGTCACCCATATCAGACTCGGTTGCTTCATAATTTTCCGCTGGGTTTTTCCGTTCATTTTCGTGCAGATACATCTCTGTAAAATATGTAAAACCGCTGTCAAGGGGACCACCTGAATATACGCTTAATGCATGCGCCTCAAAGGAATTTTTTGTCGTAATTGCGTCTGCAGTTCCTGATTGCTGAACTGTGGTATTTTTATCCCATGCACGGATTTTCATTGTTATTGAGAAATAGTCAGACATGTTTGCCTCTTTTGATTCAGCCCCGGGCAACTGATGCCCGTGTCTTAAAAACTGCTGCCCCGCATATGTTAGTTTATAACCTGCAATATGACAGACATTACAGCTTACCCCATACTTTCTCCCCCACGCAGTTATTGCATTTACATTTGAGGCTGTTACAAATAAGATAAAAATTGAAAGGGAAAATCCCAAAATAGCCTTTAACTTTTTCATAATACATCCCTCCTTTAATTTTTTTGCATTCATTAATCCATATCAAAAATATCAGAGGGTTTAACATCTTTGTTCTTTTTTGCTTCTTCCATAGAAGTTTTAAAAATCTCCTCCGATAGTTTCTTCTTTTTTTCCTGCTCCCTTTTTAAATCATCAAATTTAGTAGCAGAAAGTTTTTCCTTGTTCTTTTTGACCTTGAAAAGGGCATCTGCAAACCTATCTCCTGTTGACTCTTCTATTATCGGTTTACGGGACTCAACAATTTTGCCGGTTATTCTATCAACAGTAAGAATTATTCCACAATCAGGACAGGTGATTTTAAGTTCTTTATCCATATGGATTTATAGAAATTGCCTATACGATTAGAATATAAACTTTAGATGGTTGGTTGTCAAGGAGATTCAAAGACTTGCATTTTAGGAAGCATTTTTGGTTGCCTTTTTTTATCTTTTTGTGTTATTTTTTTAATGTATAGGAAATTATAAAAATTTAGGATGCAGATTTACGCATAAAAAAACAGATTTTTGTTTTTTTTACAGCAAATCCTTATAATCTGCGTTCATTTGTGTCCAATTAGGTTTTTGTTCTATACAGTAAATTAAATGAGAATAATAACAGGATTAGCCGTAAGTCTGCTGATAGTTTTCTTAAATAATGTCTGCCCTGTAAAAGCTGAGTCCCAGAAAAGGGAGGAGTCTATAAGAGATTTGATTACCAGATTAAATAACGAATACATCTCTATTGATGAATCCTTAAAGAAGCTGGAAAAGAATATATGGAATTTTCCCAGCACCACCCTGAATATATCTGTTGTAAATCGTAATAGTGAAATAAAGCTGATCTCTATAGAGTTACTTGATGGTATCAAACTCCTCGAGAGCCATTTCTATACACCTCTTGAAAATGAGGCACTGTGGAACGGTGGACGTCATCAGTTTTTCCATAAAGAGGTCAGAGAGGGAAACAGGAGATTGGTGGCGGTGTATTACTGGGTAGAGGGAAATAAACCGCCCAGCAAGGGTGAGGAAATAATTTCTGTAAACATAACATGGGGGAAAGATACTTTCGTTCAGTTCTTCTTTGAAAAGAAGGATGGTAAGGTAGATTTACAGGTATCACAGATTGATTTTAAACAATAGAATATGAGCAGTATTCTTTTTAGAGGCAATGAAACAATAGCATAATGAGTGGGTTGAATGAATGTTAAATTACAGGTTAGAAGAAAAAGACAAGGGGCAATAGGTAAGATGTCTTGCTTCTTGTTTTCTTGTCTCTTCCTTCTAACTACCCAGTTTGCCTTTGCAGAGGACGCTTCGAAGACCATACTCTCACAGGGAGAATATCAGTATCAGAGGGCATTCTATCTTTATTTTACAGGCGATTATCTCACTTCATCTATAATAGCTAACGACCTCATTAACGGTCCTTTTAAAGAGAAAGACAAGGTCATTCTCCTTCTTAAACTTTCAGATATTAAGAGACTACACGACAGGAGTGATTATCCATCCTTTACCTTTCAATCCCTTCCTAAAGATATGTCTGAGATAATCAGGTTACTGGATGCCATTTATCAGATGGATGAATATGAGAGATTATTCTTAAGCATGGAGCTTGATAACAGGGGTGCAATTAACTATTTTGAAGGGATGAGCCTTTTACATCTGAACAGATTGGAGGATGCAAGACAATCTCTGTTACAGATTTCACCAGATGATAAATTCTATCCATATGCCAGGATTGCCATTACCCAGATAGAGGTTAGGAAACAAAAACCGGAGAATGCAGAGGCAATTTTGAGGGAACTCCTGCTTCATCCTTCTGTAAAAGGAGAGCTATCTGAAAGGGTTTATATTATGCTTGGACAGGTGCTTTTTGAGGAGGATCTTTTCTTAGAGGCAATTAATGAGCTTCTAAAGGTTCCATATAGTAGTCATTTTTATAGAAATGCCCTATTAGGACAGGCATGGAGTCTGATAAAACTGGATTCCTATGATGTAGCCATAACTATTCTTGAGGGTATAAAGGCAGTTCCTCCATACGACTCTATAGAGCAGGAGGCAGAGATAATTCTGGGTTATTGTTATCTTAAGGTGGGTAATATTAAGAAAGCGTTAGAGCACTTTCAGATGCTCTCAAAGACCTTTACTGCAACTGAGGAGAGACTTGATCGGATGATTGAAGATAAATCGATAAGGGAGCGGTTTATCTCAATCCTTAGTGGAAAAAAGCCACACAGAGGTACAGAGAAATCAGGTATCTTATCGGCTTCTACAAGCAAAGAGGAAGAGGAGTATTATCTTTCCACACTGCGTGATAATAATGATAAAGATCTTTTTAACCTTCTGGAGGAATACGAGCTTTTTCATAATATGAGAACGGGTTTTATAGTGAAGGAGAAGGAGCTTATGGAAAGGGAGACCTATATAGAGAATACAATTAAAGGATTGGAAGGTATGGCAAAGGAGATTGAAAGGGATATTGAAAGGGTAATTAATATCCTCTCTGCTATAAATAAAATGGCAGAAACACGTCTTACGAAGGAAAAACATAATGAGGTATTATTCAATTATGGTAAAGAAGTTTTTTATAACCGCTGGAATCAGATAATAAAGCGGCATATTACAGAAACTGAAGAGAAGATGGTCAGGCTTATTTTGCTTGAAGTAGAAGAGGCGATGAGATGCCTTAGGTCACCTGTTACATGTCCGATTATCGATGTAATAGACCCAATAGCTAAGATGGAGGTATTTAATAAGCCTGAAGATTTAAAGAAGCTGCTAATGATAATAGAGATGATTGGAAAAGACATAGACAATATACGGGGGGATAAAAAGATAACAACTGAAGACTCTCTATCAAAAATTGAACCATTGCTTCAAAAGAGGATAAAAAAAGGATATGAGGCTATTAAGGAACTGGAAAGGATAAGGGGGGAACTGCAAAGGATTATTCTGGATACCGAGATGGGACTCGATGAGACCCTTATCAGATTGGACAACCATATTAAGGAGAGATTTTTAGCGGTAAAATATAATACGGGGGGTTTTAAAGAGCGTATTGCCACAGCACTCGAAACAGTAGCGAAAGAGATGGAAAAGGAAAAGAAGAGGATGCAGAATGAAAAAGGGAAATAATAAAATCTTTAGCCACAGACTTTCACAAACTAACATCTTTTTTAAAAATTTTTATCCGTGTTTATCTGTTTTTGTCTGTGTAAATCTGTGGCTAATAATCTTTTTCTTGCTTCTGCCTTCCTGTCAAACTGTAGAAAAAAGGGGAATTGAGAAATCGGAGTCAAAGATTGTAAAAGATGAGTCTCTTGAAGAGAGAATTCTAAAAGAAAGGATTAGGGAGTGGGAAGATCATATGAATCTTATAGGATATAAGGAGCTTTCCCTTGATACCATACTGAAAGTTACTGAGGGTTATTTTGAGGCAAAGGAGATACTATATAAAAAAGAAGTTGAGGAATATGAAAAGGCACTACTTGATCAAGAAGCAAGAAGCAAGAAGCAAGAAGAAGAGATTAAACAGCCTGAACAGGATTATCAATCTCTGATTAAATACTTTAGGATAATTAAAGATACATACAGCTATAAAAAAGAGGGGGATGCAATTTACTATGCCCTTGGATATGCCCTCTATGAGCAGGGGGAACGGGATGAAGCTATAAAGGTATTTGAAGATCTTCTGACAAACTTTTCTAAAAGCGCTTATCTTCCTGAGGTTAATTTCAGAATAGGTGAATTCTATTTTGAAACAGGACAGATGGGAGAGGCAATGGAGTCATACATTAGGGTATTGAGTTTTCAGAAATCGGTCTTTTATGATAAGGCACTGTATAAGCTGGGCTGGGTCTATTATAAGAGCGATGAGTTTAGAAAGGCAGCAGATACATTTATGTCTTTGATAGACAGGACTTGGGAAGGTGAAATTAAGGGGGGTGGGTTGCTGGAGGAGACACTCTCCTGTCTCATAATGAGTCTTGGGCATTTTGATAACATGGAGCAAGTAGCAGAGTATGTGCAATACAAGGGACTGAGAAGGTATACATCTCTGGTTCTTAATAAACTTGGAGAGGCATTTGTTCAGCAGACAAGATATGAGGCGGCTATATATATTTATAAGTCTTTTATAGAGATATTCCCGGATAATTCAGATATCCCCTTTATCTATGAAAAGATTGCTATCCTTTATGAATTTATCGGAGATAGGGAATCTGCCCTTAATACAAAATGGGTATTTGTGAATCAGTATAATTCAACAACAGCATGGTACAGGAAGAGCTATCCACATGGTTCGGATAAGATTGATAGCCTTATTTCTAAAACAATACCTTATGTCTCCAGGATATATCATGATAGTGGAAAGAATGAAAGTGATTTGAATAAACTTAAGCTCGCCATAAAAGGATACAGGTTATACTTAAGTCTCTTTCCAAATTCACCAGAGTGTAAGGAGATGAACCTCTTACTTGCAGAGGCACTCTTCACAGTAAAGGCATATCATGAGGCAGGGCAGGAGTATGAGAGGGCGGCAAGGCTATATCCTGAAGGCAGCAAAAGGGGGGAGATAGCCTACTCTGCTATTCTCTCCTACGCTGTAGTATTTAATGAAGCTGATGAAAAGAGGGGAGAGACAATAAAGGATGCAGTGAGGGTATTGACGGCTTACAGAAAGGACATCTCTTTAAGTGGTGTATTGGAAAAATCACTTTACATGATATCTGATATGTATGCCCGGACAGGTGCATTCAACTGGGCAAGAGAAAATCTCATGCCCCTGACCAAGGGTAAGGAATCCATATCCGCCTATAAAAAGATTGCGGAATTCTATTTAGCAGAGGATAGACTCAATGAGGCAGAGGAGATATATTCAAAGCTAATATCTCAGTCAAAGGAGCCGGAATTACGGGAGACCCTTGCCATGCTTCGCTTTCGTATTGGAGAAGGATATCTAAAGATGAGGAGGCTTAATGAAGCTGCTGAAAAATTTAATCAAGCCTTTACAGTCTATCCCGGGTCCGCTGTTGGCGAAGGGGCATTAATGAAATTGGGCTATATCCATATTCAGACTGGAAACATAAAAGAGCTTAAAAGGGTGGTTGAGAGTATTTCAAAGTCCTATCCAAATTCTACGGTGGGTGTATCACTTCTTCTGGAGGCAGGAAAGAAGTTGGAAAAGGGAGAACCGCTGAAGGCAGCAATGCTTTATGAGGAGGCATCTTTGCTCGTAACCGATTTAAAGGATTTACAGAGGTTCATATTTGTGGCGGGTATTCTTTATGAAAAAAATAGGGAATACAATAAGGCATCTGATCTTTTCAAAAGATATTTAGAATATAAGCTGATACCACAGGATAAAGAGATAGAGGCACAATACAGGCTGGGTTATTCTCAACTTAAACTGGGTAGAAAAAAAGAGGGTATGGAGACTTTGAATAGATTAATAGAATTAAAGGGAAATATAAATAATCAGTTCATTACAAGGACAGAGCTTCTCCTCTTAGGGGAAAGACAGAATATTTATATGGATGTAAAACTTACCCACCCCTTTGAAGATACATTGAAGAGGAAGTCTGAGCTTTTAAATAATCTCCTTAAGGATTATTCCAGTATAGCAAAATTGGGGATATCCGAGCTTCTCCCTGAGATATTCTTTTCGATGGGGATTGCCTTAGAGAATTTCAGAGATTCTATTCTTCAGTCAGAAAAACCCGCTGGTTTGACAAAAGAGGAGATGGAGGAGTATAACTTTCTGCTGGAAGAAAAGGCATATCCCTATGATGAGCAGGCTGTTAAGGTCTATGAAAGCTGTATGCAGATCAGCAGGGAATACAAAATATATAATGAATGGATGCAGAAGAATCTCGATAGGCTTGAAGCTTTAAGACCTGCCCTTTATAAAAGGGAATTTACATTAAAAGAGGTGAAACCTATCTTTATATATCCAGAACCAGCAATGATAGAGGTAGCAGGATATGAAATGCAGAAATATAGTAAACAGTAAAATAGGAAATTATAAAATTTTTAGCCACAGACTTTCACTGACTAAAATCTTTTTTTTAAAAAATTTTTTATCTGTGTATATCTGTGTATATCTGTGGCTAAAAATCTTTTTCTTTTTTTCTGTTTTTTATATCGTGTTACTATTATCAGGATGTGCAGGTTTGCGGAAGGAAGAGAATATACCGGTGGATATACATGAGAAAGGGGTGGTGACTCAAGAGGTGACACCAAAAAGGGCTAAAAATAGTGAGAATGAAAGATGGAAAAAGGCAGCAGCCCTTTTTAACAATGGATTTCAATTAATAAAGGATGACCCGATTAGTGCAATTGCCCTTTATAACGAGGGGATAACTCTTGCACCAGACAGATGGGAGGCATACTACAATCTGGGAATCATATATATGAAGCTTCAGAACATGGAGAAGGCTAAAAATGAGCTCCTTAAGTCTTTAAAATATAAAGCACCACCTGCGATGGTTTATAATGCCCTTGGAATTATGCACATATCGATGGAAAAGAACAGAGAGGCAATCGATTATTTTAAAAAAGCCCTCTCCTTTGAGAAATTGCCAGTTGTTATGATTAATATTGCAAATCTTTATCAGAGCATGGGACAGGTGGAGGAATCCATTAAATATTACCATCAGTTAGAGTCCACAGATACTTTAAATTTGCCACTTCATCACTATAATATTGGTGTCCTGATGTATAAAATGGGTGATTTCAAAAATGCCCATGAAGCGTTTAAGACAGCGGAGGTTACAGAAGGAGAAAATATACAGCTACTCTTTTATCAGGCACAAACCCTTTTGAAACTTGGAGAATACGAGGCTGCTTTAAAAATTTATCAGAGGATAGTGGATAAGGATAGCTCTGACCCTACCCCTTACAAAAATATGGGTATAATATATGAAATCTATTTTAGAGATATGGCGAAGGCATTTGAAAGTTATACAGCATATATAGAAAAAGGAGGGGAGAAGACTAAAGATATTGAATCATGGATAGAGATGGTGAAGGTGAGAATGGCAAAGAAGGAGGGTCAATGAAGTGTAAATCATTTGTCATTTGTCATTTGCCATTCGTCATTCTTTTGTTAATTGTTACCCCTGCCTATGGAGCTGATAAGGGGGCACGACATTCAGATGAACCTGCTGTAATAGAGCGTGTTATAAAGGTGGAAGGCACCATTGAGAGACCTCGGGTTATTTTTATTATACCAAGGTCTAAATTATGGAGGGATAATATCTTCAAAAAAAGTTTTGTTGATGATATATTAAAACCTGTATACCCAAAGCTTGAAATAAATCCAGAGGATAGAACAAAAGAAATAGGTGAATATAGAAAATAAAAAAGGGAGGTAAATATGGAAACATTGGCAAGTTTTTTTAGAGATGGTGGGATATTCATGTATTTTATTCTTGGCACCGCAGTTATCGGAATAGCTATAATGGTAGAGCGCGGGATTGTTTTGCTTTTCAGATATAATGTAGATGCCCGTGCCCTATGGAATAGGGTCAGCAAATTTATAGAGGATGGGAATATAGAAAAGGCGAAGCTGCTGTGCAAGGATTCCAGTTCTCCTCTTTTAAAAATCCTCTATACTGGCATTTCAGTATCCAATGTGTTAGATAGGGAGATACAGAATGCAATAGATGAANNNGCACTGGAGATAGTNCCTGCAATAGATAAGAGGGTTTCTTACCTCTCCACACTTGCCAATATAGCAACCCTTTTAGGTCTGCTCGGCACTATACAGGGACTGATTCAGGCCTTTGCAGCCGTTGGCGTTGCAGACCCTTCACAGAAGGCATCCCTTCTTGCCAATGGTATCTCTGTAGCCCTTTATACTACTGCCTTTGGTCTTATTGTAGCTATACCCATGCTTGCCGGGTATACTGTCCTTCAGGCAAAGGCACACAGGTTAATAGATGAGATAGATGAGTTTTCTGTAAAACTTATCAATCTCTTAAATAGGAGGAAGAGTGGCATACAGACCCAGTAAGAGAAGGCATCATTCTATTTCAGATACTGATCTCAACCTGACCCCTGTAATGAATCTATTTATGGTTATCATCCCCTTTCTCCTCCTGACTGCTGTCTTTGCAAAGATGGCAATTATTGATACCTATCTGCCGCAGGAGGGTGAGGGTGGAGGAGGCAATCAGGCTGCTCCTCCAAAGATGCTGATTGTAAAGGTAATGGAGAAGGGGATTGAGCTTGGAGGGATAGGGGAGGGGATTTTTATTCCCCGAATTGAGGGAAAGCTGAATTTAAGGCAGCTTGCAGCGGAACTGTTTAAACTCAAGGATAAGTATCCTAAGGAAGAGGAGGCGATCCTTTTATTTGACCCGCAGATGCCCTATGATCAGGTAGTTCAGATAATGGATACTACAAGGGAGACATCAGAGGGAACCAAACGGATACTCTTCCCGCTGATATCACTCGGCGAGAATAAATAAACCAACCACTAACAACTAACAACAATAATTATAAGTTGTAGGTTGTAGGTTGTTAGTTGTGAGTTAAATTATGCCCTTTGCACCATCTAAAAAGAAAAAGAGAAGATCAAGGCTTACTGAAGCTACATTGACACTTACCTCAATGATGGATATGTTTACCATAATCCTGCTCTTTCTTTTAGTTAACTATTCGGCAGAAGGTATTGTTGTTACCAATCCCAGAAAACTCAGCCTGCCGCTTTCTATATCTCAGAAGACACCAACAAGAAAACTGGATATTCAGATTACCAGTGAAGATATAATAGTAGAAGGGGTAAAGGTTATGGATACAAAGGATGCTATGGAAAATCAGGACTATAGCATAAAACCCCTGCTTGATGCATTAAATGAAAATACAAAGAAGGTGGAGTTTATTGCAAAGAATAACCCCTCTTTTAAATTTACAGGGGAGGTCATGATTCAGGGGGATAAGGGGATACCCTTTATCCTTCTCGAGAAGATTATGTATACCTGCGGTCAGGCGGGTTACGGTGGAATATCATTGGCGGTTATATCTCGTGAATAAAAAAAAAGTCTTTTTTGTATCTGTTTGTAGGGCAGGCAAAGGGACTGATGAGTATCTCCCTGGACAATATCTTGCCATTGGAAAAGAACCTGACTGCGAAATCAATCCAATACCAGGATTTCCAGAGCAACACAGGCTACTTGAAAGGTCAGGGAATGGATATAATCTTATAATTCCTGTTGGTTTAGAGGGAACAATTACGAGAGGGAATATCTCCCTTCCACTCCAGGGGATTATAGAGTTTGGTCTTCTAAAAAAGGAGGGTAATTCCTGCATATTTCCTATTCCAGAAAATGGGGGATGTGTATTAACCATTAGTGACAGCACCATTACCTTTGGTTATAAAGAGATAATCCTTCCTGAAAAAAGAAAAAAAGAAAAGATAGACAGAGCCTTAAAAAAACCTTTAATAAACAGAGAAGATTACACCTTTTTTACCATTCTTGTCATTACCGTAATTATAAATTTTTCAATGGCTACTTATCTGAGTTCCATAGAGATAAAGAAAAGAGAAGACTCATTGGAAGCTATTAAAAAGATGCCACAGAGGTTTGCAAAATTGATACTTCAACCGCCAAAGCCAAAGACTCCAAAAATAAATGTAGAAGAGCCTCTAAAAGAAAAAAAAGAGGAAAAAGAGAAGAAAGAGGAAGAGGAGAAGAAAGAGGAGAAAGAAAAAGAAACCAAGAAAGAAGATGAGAAGGAGGTAGAAACTCCGAAGGAGATAAAAGAAATAGAGACACCTAAGGATATTGAGATAAAGGCAGAGCCACAGGAAGTGGCATTGATTCCAACAGCAGAAGTGATTTCAACTGTGCCAGTGAGGGAGCAGATAAGAGAGAAAGTAAAAACAAAGGGTCTTCTTGGGGTTATAATGGCAAAGGCAATGCCAGAAGGAACTGGTGAAGGGGTTGTTTTAAGGGATGTGGAAAATATATTAACAAATATTGGAAAGGAAAGGAGTATTAATAGTGGTGACAGGAGGGGTGGAGGTGAAGAAAATATTTTATCACCTCCTAATGTTTTAGAGGACATATCTAAAAAAATAATTGAGAAGCAGTCGGAGATAAAGCCAATGGATACAAATGAGATAATTGCAGAAAAGAAAGAGATTACAGTAGAGGAATTTAAAAACGAGGGGTCTCATCCCCCATCTATTATTAAAAAAAGAGAGGAGGTAGAGGTATATAGAATCGTTAGCTCCTATGTAGGGGGGCTAAAATATCTCTATAACAATGCACTCAGAAAAAATCCGTCTTTAAAGGGCAAAATAACAGTAAAAATTGTAGTCTCTGCAGATGGTAAGGTGGTTAAAGCAGAGGTAATATCCTCTACACTTGATTTTTTAGAATTAGAAGAGACTATTATCAATAGAATATACAGGTGGCGTTTTTCTGAGATGAAAGATGTTGAAGATTTTACAATAGACTATACCTTTGACTTTGCACCTGTGGGTTAACAGGAACTATCAGCTTTTTAAAACTGAATAGTTACGATTTAGGTGGGTGAGTGGCTATGGTCTATCTTTTTAAGGAGTCCCTCTACCTCTTCAACGACCTTTGAGGCAACTGCCGGTATTACTGATTCAACCTCCTGAGAAAATCCCATTCCAAAGGAGGTCTCTTTTGGTTCTACGCCGATGATAATTGTTTCCGGGTTTTTCCCCTCCAGAAGATTCAGAAGAGAGAATACCTCTTGAAGGCTAAGCTCATGGAGGGAGGTCTTCTGCCGTATTTTTAAAGGAATATCCTTCATTGTAAACCTATATATATCACCTGGTGTGCCATTACCTTTAACTGCATCTATGACGATGAGACAGTCTGTATTCATAATAACAGGAATGAGTCGCATGCCACCTGTACCGCCATCTATTATATTTACCCCTTCCGGCAGCAGATTTTTTTCTTTTATGTAATTTACAACCCTTACTCCGAACCCCTCATCCTTTAACAGGATGTTACCCACCCCAAGGACTGTTATCTTATGGCGGGTAATTGATTTAGCTGTCATGGAGAAATTAGCTTACCCTCTTAAACTTATAACCGGTGAGGATGGACCTTAATGTATTATCCCTGTCTGTCAATTCTTTTAAGATAACCATATAGACATGGACAGGGACTGTGATAATGAATATCCACATTATGGCAAAATGAACAAGGCGGGTTATCGGCATACCACCGAGGATGTTATTAACCCAGCCAAAGGCAGTCCTTGAATCCCAGATGCCGAAGACCTTTCCACTGTAAATCGCAAAACCTGTCAAGGTTTCAATTATTAGCAATAAACCCCATATAAAATATGTAAGCATCTGAAGGGGATTGAACTTGCCATATTCTTCATGGGTGTCTTTTAGAAAGAGGTAATATCCGAGGATATCCGGTATAGCCTTTAGTTTCTTCCAGACGGGAAAGTATTCCACGATATCTTTATCAAAGTAGAGTTGTGCAATGAAGCTTAAAATAATTATATACATTGAGAGGAAGTGGAGAAACCTCATCAGATTCATTAGCTGGCCGTCTTCCTCACCTGTGATAAATGGCCAGTAGATATAATAACCTGTGAATATAAGTGTGAAGATAGAAATGGCTCTTATCCAGTGGTTTATCCTGTAAACCAGATTCCACTCATAAATCTTTTCATAATGTAAATCAGCCATTATCTCACCTCCTCATGAAACCCTGAACTTCCTGATTTCATTAGTTTCAGGGTCTATTATATGGACAGTGCAGGCGATACACGGGTCAAAGGAATGGACGACTCTCAATACCTCCACAGGACGCTTCGCATCTACAACAGGAGTCCCTACAAGGGCTTCTTCTATAGGGCCTCGGACACCTTTCTCATCCCTTGGCGAGACATTCCATGCGGTTGGTGTAATAATCTGATACCTGTCAACCTTGCCCTGTTTTAATGAATACCAGTGTCCAAGGGCGCCACGCGGTGCCTCCCAGAGACCCGCACCTATTCCTGCGTCAGGCATTTTATGCGGTGTATATACCTCATTTTTGCCTGTTTTTAGATTTTCTATAAGTTCCATAGTCCATGTTACCATTGCATCGGCTATAAGTTTTGTCTCCAGTGCCCTTGCAGCAGCCCTTCCAAGTGGAGACATCAATAATTCATGCTTGCCGGCAACCCCTAATTTATTTAAAGTATCGTCAATAAGTTTTTTGGCAGTCTCATTCCCTGATACATAGGCTATTAGCATCCTTGATAATGCACCACACTCCATAGGCTTGTCATTCATTCTTGGTGCCTTTGCCCATGTATATTTTTTTTCAGTATCATAATCAGTGAAATCCGGCTCGGTTATTCCTTCGGCGGGATTTAGTGCAGGACCATCCTTATACCAGCTGTGTTTTACATGCTCTGTGACATCTTTATGATTTACCTCATTACGCTTTAACTCCCAGTTGTATATTGCACCCATAGGAAGTGTTCTCTTATTCGGGTCAAAGCTCTTATCTTCAAATACACCCCATGCGAGGTAATTCCCAACTCCTCTGCCTATCTGTGTGTATTCCAGATAATATGGTGCAATAAGAAGCACATCAGGAATAAAAACATTATCTACCCATGCCTGAATCTTTTTTAATCTAAATAGAAAATTGCTAATATCCTCAACCGAAGGGGTGCATGTGACACCGCCAGGAGGGGTAGCCTGAACCATCGGCATCTTGCCGCCAAAGAACGCTGAAAGGTGGGATGCCTCTGACTGCATCTCCAATGCCTCAAGATAATG
>C687J35504_10000067_pt1 | contig 80081 bp, 91 predicted proteins | sample RifCSPhighO2_02_FD_35504 | JGI IMG/M metagenome (IMG submission 35504) | reverse complement strand
CTTGGGATACCGTCCTCCAGCGCCGGAAACCACCGTCCCGATGGACCCGAGGCCCACCATGCACTAACATTCAAACCGGACCACTCAATGGGGGCAGTCCATTCTGTCTCCCGCTCTGTGCGCTTTGGCGTTGATTTCTGTTTCTGGTCCGGCTCTGGCGCTCGACAGTTGGACGGCCACGACGGAACGTGGCCTGCCGGTTCTGAGCCTCACGCAAGGTGAAGGTTCTGTCAGGATCGTCTGCGACCCGGATCGCGTCTTTGGGCCGACGCCAAATGGCGCGGTAATCGTGGCGCTGCCCAAGGACAAGGCCCCCACGACGGTGGTGTTTCTGGCCAAGTCGGGCGAGCAGGCCCGCTTGGCCCTTGCGAACGGCCGCGCCGCGCAGACCAAGGCCGATGCAGTGGAATGGGCCAGTATGATCGAAATCCTGCGCCGGGGCGGCGAGTTCGCGGTGGTCTCTTCCCGAGACAGCCTGAGCTTCGAGACGGCACCGCTGCCCGACCTTGCCTGCGAGTGATGTCGGGCGCTTCCAAAGCTTGCTCTGAATCATCGCGGTTTATCCGGCCCGGCGCGCCTTGATCAGGCGCGCCACGATGGCCGTGAAGTAGCCACCAACGACCGTGGCGCGCGGCAGAGAGCACCAGGGATCGCCCGCCGCGCGATGCATGGCCTCCAGCGCTTCGGGGCGAACATAAACCGTCATCGGATTGCCGATGACCTTGACGCCCTCCGTCAACTGCTCAAAGCCTACAGCCTCCTCAGTCAGGGGCCTGACATCCGCCTCTCCGGCCAACGTTCTCAGCCGCTCGCGGCCCTCTCGTGCAAGAGCGCCCAGAACGTATTCCATCGTGACCCCATCCCGCGCGGCAATGTCGGCCAGGTCTGGCTCAAGCTTCAGTGGCAAGCGGTAAAGCAGAACCAGCTTCACCTTCTTGCCTTTGGCAGCAGCCAGGCCCTTCGGCAGGTCTGATAGCGACCGATCCTCCCTTTCCCTCTTCTCGGGATTTCCTGCCGCCTCCGCTGAACCGGCGGTCGGACTTGGGTCGAGACGCTCGCGCTCTTCGCCTTCCTCTGCGGTATTGCCGCGACGTTCCGCCAGAAGGCGCGACTGCGCCTCGCGGGACGAACGAAGCCGGGCCGCAGCGTTTTGCTGCCCGGGCTCCTCGGCTGCAGGCGACGGGGCGATACGGGGTGGAATGCGGAAACGGCTCAATCGAGAACCACCTCGTCAACCCCAGCAAGAATCAACCGCGCCACCTCGAGTTGGCGGGTGATCGCATCCGCGACCAGCCTGCCACCTGGCGCGCGGGCATTTGCTGCCGCTGCCGGTCCAAGAGGTCCGTGGAAGCCCATCTGTTCGAGGATCTTCGAATGCGGAACGATCACATCGAGATGGTCGAGCCGCAGGATCTCCATCAGGACATCCTGATCACGCTTGGGCAGGAGGCTGAGGCCCCCTTCCCGTGTGGCGGCGTCGATGATCTTCGGTCCTGCATCCATCACCAGAACTCGTACCGCCGGAAAGCGTTCTCCTTCGGCGATCGAGGCCCGCAGATCGTCCATCCAGAGGACAGCGCGATGGGTCATCTCCCATTCGGCAAAGACGGGTCGCGCCGGGATCAGCACCAGATCCGAGATCAGGCAGAAGTCTTCAGTGTCGGTATGGGTGCCGGGTCGCGTGTCGATGACGACGAGATCAACGCCCCGCGCCTCTTCTTCTTCGAGGAGAGACAGCAGCCCTTCGACCGTCTCAGGCGGAGACATGATGGACAGGGCCTCGGGCCAGGCAGGCTTCTTGACGGCCTCCCAGGCTGCCAGTTCGAAGCTGTCGCGCCAGCGACCGAGCTGGGCGTTCACATCGCCATCAATCAGCGTGACGCGCCGTCCGGCATCAAGCGCCGCCGAGCCCAAGAGCATGGCGGTTGTGGTCTTGCCGCTGCCGCCCTTGGTCTGGGCGATGGTAATGACTTGCATGCAACCGACCCTTCAAAATCACTACGCCTTCCTATGACCGGGCCGCGCCGAAGCGGCGTAGAAACCGACCCGCCGGAGTCTGATCAATCGTTCCGAAGCCTTGGTTTGGCTTGGATTTCCCCGGTTTCAGGGCGGCCCTTTAGGCATAGGGTTGTGGGAACGTCAAATGACTTATACCTGAGGTTGCATTACGTCTGCCCAAGTCTCCATCTTTGTTGATGAATTTGCAGGGGCAACTGAACATTGCGCCCGCCGCACACATTCCAATCCACAGGGATAAGCTCGGCAATTTGCATTTCGGCATCGGTGCCTGTTTGCCTGTTTGCATGTTTGCCTGTCAGCATGGAAAACAGGGTGCAGGACGTCCAGTCTGACCACCTGCAAAATAGACCATCGGCCAGCCTGCATGGCTGACCGCCAGGCAGACTGACAAGTGGGCTTTGCCGGATAGACCGGTTGCATGCCTGCCTGTACGCCTGCCGGCCTGTTCGCATGTGGCCGCCGAAGGCACCCAGTTCGGGATGTAGATCGCCCGTTCGCGCGGCACGTCGCAAGCTTTGCCGCTGAAACGGAATGCCCACGGTGGCTCTGAAGCGGGGCGCCCTCCTGCCTTTCCCCCGTCCCGGGAAAATCCCGCCACTAACCGTCCGCGAACACGCCAGCCAACTGTCTCGCTGCCACCAGCGCTCACCAAAAACTGCATAAGAACAATGTACTCACCCCGTGGGATCGCCGAAAACGGTGGCCTGACGGCCAGGCGCAGGGGAATCTGTCGGCGGGCGAGCCGCCGCCCCCTGACGCCATACGGAGTCCTCACCGGCTGTCCGGTTTCCGCAGGCGGGCTCCTCTTCGGAGGAGCGGAAACCGGCCGGTGAGGACGGTTGGCTGGAAAGGTGACCTGTGGTACACAGGTGTTGTGATGCTGATAATGGTGTATCAATAACATGAATGGTTCACGTCTTTCCGATGCCGACCGGGCCCGCATTCGCGCCCGCCTTGCCGCTGGCGAGAATGTCGGCGCCGTGGCCCGTGCGCTTGGGCTGCATCGTCAGACCGTGTCGAAGGTGAAGGAAGACCTTGGGCGTCAGGACGGAACCCGCCTGGCGGTGAAGCTGAACTTCCGGGTGACGGAGGTTGAACATGCACATTTGCTGGCAGCTATCCGGTCAACCGACCTGACGGTTTCCGAGGCCATCAGGCATCTTGTCAGACAGGCAACCAGTCTTCTTGCCCTGCAGTCACCTGAGATCGAGGCGATTGCCGCCGCGCGCCGCGATCTCGCGGCGGTGGGCAACAACCTCAACCAGTTGGCCCGGCTCGGGGCTGTCGGCCGTTTGCATTGGAAGGCCGGGGATGCCGCCCTTGTCCGCAAGGTAGCCGCACGGGTCGATGATCTCGTCGACGAGGTGGTGGGCCTGATCGCCGAGGCGCAGGGGCGTGCCTGCTTTGCACCCGCTGTTGCCCCGACCAAGTCGGCCGCCAAATGACCAGCACTAGCGTTGAAGATCTGGTTCTGGGCCATGTGCTGGACGGCAAGCGCCGAGGCCGGTCGGGCGGCGGCGGGGCCGAGGGTCGCCTTGGTTCGCCGAAGGAGCGTCGATCCCGCGCGCTCTTGCGCAATGCCGCCGCCCCGCGCAGCTGGCAGTCCGTCGTCAAGCGTATCGTGGGTGGCAGCACCCGCACGCCTCAAGAGCTGAAGCGGCTTTTGGACTATGTCGCCCGGGAAGAGGGTGTGCAAAGCACGTGGTGCAATCTTGCGGGCTATGACCGCGACTTCGATCCCGAACGCACGGGCCGGATTGCCCAAAGCTGGTCAACGACCTGGAACGGCGCGCCGAAGCGCGGTCATACCGATCATATCATCCTGAGCTTTCCGCGCGGTGTGGACGCCGAACGGGCAGAGGCTATCGCGCGCGACTGGGGGCAGGCCGTCTTTGGTTCCGGCGAGTTTGGTGATGTCTGGCGCTATGTCGCTGCCTTGCACAAGGACACCGACCATACGCATGCGCATTTTGTGGTCGACAAGCACGGCATCGAACAGGGTCGCTTCATGTCGGTCTGCCGTCACGCCGCGTTGAACTTCGACGTTATGCGCGAACTTCATGCCGAGATTTCGCAGGTGCATGGGCTGAACATCGTTGCTTCAACGCGACTGTCGCGCGGGTTGATCGAGAATGCCCCGCGAGAGACCGAGATGCGGGCGGCCCACGCAGCTGGCAAGACCGCACCGCCGCCTCCGCCACCGATGTCGGACGGTGAGCGGACGCGTCGGCTCAATGCGCTGCAGGGCTTTGCCCGCGACTATGACGAATTGGGCCAGATTGCGGGCCTTGCTTCCGCGTCCGGTGCCGAACCCTCTGCCACCTCATTCCTGAACCGCCTTGCCCGAGCGCTTGGTGCGTCTGCTTCCGCCTTGAGACAAGGAGTTCCCCAGATGCCCGATGCCACTCTTCACGCCGAGGGCGATGCTGCGGCCCGGATCGAGGCGGCCCGGGCAGAGATGATCGCTTCAGCCACCGAGGCTTGGGAGGCGATCCGGGCGATGGAACCTTCAGCTGAGCGGGTCGAGTTGGAGCGCAGTTTTACCGATCAGGCGCGCGCCTCTTTGAAACTCGCCCCCGACAACCTTCTTCTAGCGGAACACGCCCGCGCCGCTGAGCGGAGTGATGATCCCTATTACAACCCGACCCTTGCCTCGCTGGCGCGGCTGGATCACGGCTTCACCGAAGGCGTGTCGGTCGATGAGGGCCTGCGCGCCACCTTGGCACATGTCCGGGAGGAAGTTGGGGACCGCCTGTCCGCCCTCTTCTCCTTCCGGGAAGACGACCTTCGCTCTGCCGGGACCAGCGTAGAAGAGATGGTTGCCCGCTTCACACTGCCAGAGCGCAGCGAAGGCCAGCTTGCCGCATGGCGCGCACAGGAGAGCCCGGAGGCGCAGATCCTGTGGCGCGAGGCGGAGCGTGACTTCGGTCGGGAGATTGATGCGGTGCTGAAAGGGCTTGATCTGGCCCCTGCCCTCTCCGAGGCCCTGGCCAAAGATCAGTTACTCTCTGCCGAGAGGCACTTGCGCCTGTCCGAGGTTCCCGCGCTCGAAGCGATTGTGGACCGCATGCAGGAAAGCTTGCGGCCCGAGGATCTGGAACGTGTGCGATCCGGCGATCTTGGCCCCCTCGCCGAACAGGTCCGCGATCCGGCGCTTAGGGCCGCCGTGGCCCATGAGATGAAGAACGAGAGCGACCTTGGCCAGTCCGGCACCGTCGGGCATTGGGCCGATCTGGCGCGCAGCCAGTCGCGGGCGGCCGAACTCGGTCAGCGCGAGCGCGAGCGCGATCACGGCCACGAGCTCTGAGGATCTGTCCCCATGCTTTCCAACCTTGAATCCGTCTGGCGGTATCCGCTCGCTGTTGCTTTGGGTCTGGTGACCGGGCTCTATATCGGCGGCATGTTGGCCACGATCTATGTCATCGTGGCCTTCCGCGAGAGCCTCGATACGCTCAGCCCCTTGGGCCTCTGGTTCTTCCGTTATCCTTGGGCTGATCTCGAAGCGCGCCCCGCCACCTTGCAGGGGGCGCTGATCATCACCGGTGCGGTAACCGTCGCCCTTACTCTCGTGGGCCTCGCTGGTGTCCATCGCGGGCGGCTCAACCAGTATGACGACGCGCATTTCCAGACCAGGCGCGAGCTGAAGCGCAACAAGATGATCGGCGGCCTCGATCAGAACGGCTTCATCTTCGGCAAGCTCGGCTCCCCGAAATCCGACGCATCTTTCGTCATGGCGCCGCCCGACCGCTTCCCTCACGCGATGATGATCGCGCCCACAGGCCGCGGCAAAGGCGTGGGCTTCGTTATCCCGAACCTGCTGCATTTCACCGGGTCGGGCATCATCCTCGACGTGAAAGGCGAGAATTTCGCCAAGACCTCGATCCACCGTCAGCATGGGCTGAAGAATGCGATCTGGTATTTCTCACCCTTCGATGAGGAGCGCGGCTCGCACCGCTTCAACCCCCTCGCCCGCATTGCCGCCTTGCGCTCGCCTGAGCGGCAATACACCGCGCTGAACTCGATGGCCGACCTCTTCCTCATCCCGGAAGGAGAAAGCGCACAGAGCTTTTTCAATGCCGGCAAGCGCCTCTTCATCGCCTCCTGCCTCTACGCCATCGAAAAGCGCCGACCGACCCTCGGCTATGCCGGCGAGATCATGGCGGGTGGCGGCGACAAGAAGAGGACCTACACGACGATCGCCGAAGACACGCAGATCCCGATCGTCTCGCGCACCTTCCTTGAAATGGCCGATGTCCCAGAAAAGACCCTCGGTGCCTATGTGTCTGTGATCCAGGGCTCCGGCCTCGAGCTGTGGAACGACCCGGCCGTCGACCGCGTGACGTCCGCCAGCGACTTCGACTTCGCAACTTTCCGGGCCACACCGCAGAGCCTCTATATCGTCGTCCAGCCCGAGCACTTGAAAACCCTCGCTCCGCTTGTGCGACTCCTCTTCGCAGATGCAATCGCCTCGTTGCAGCGCAAGGAGCCTGGGCCGGACGAGCCGCATGCCGTGATGTTCCTGATGGACGAGTTCGACCAGCTTGGCCGGCAACCGCTGGTGCTCTCTTCGATCAAGACAATCCGAAGTTTCGGGGGGCGTTTCTTCATCATCTCCCAGACCATTCCGGGTCTGGACGATATCTATGGCGAGACCGGGCGACGATCGCTGCAGGGTGGCGCAGGCGTGCAAATCTACATGACGCCGCAGGATGATCGGACGGCCGATGTGCTTTCCAATGCGCTCGGGCGGTCAACTATCACGGCGGTGACCGAAAGCCAGTCCAGGATCCGGGCGCTGGACGACAGTGCGAATGTCAGTCGGCGGTCGGAGGAGCGGCCGCTGATTTCTGCGAACGAGCTGCTGCGGTTTCCACTGGATGAAGTGTTGGTTCTTCCGGAAGGGCAGTATCCGATCCGGGCGCGGCATGTACGGTACTACGAGGATAGGCATTTTGGGCTAATTGATCAGGCTAGGAAAATTGTGCCGCTTCCTGAACTTGCATTCAAAAGCCTGCGCCCAAGCGTGCCTGTGACAGCGCGATTGACCGATTTTTCCAAGAGCTCTGATCTGGATAAATCTTTGGGAGAAGCGACATCCGCTTTCACCAATCTATCTCGGACCGCGAAATCATTGCCGTAGGCAAACTATCCGCGCTGATCGGCCCAATGCTAACTCTCACAACAAACATTTCGTTCAACGAATTTTCTCCAGAGCGGCCAAATCGATAGCGTGGCTGCCGTCCGCGGCATCTCGAGCCTCGACTGGGCGACAGAGGTGCAGATGTTCGGAGAATGTGTGCCGGTTTAGGCCGAGTTTGCCAACCGGCCGATGCTCTTGGCGCACATGGGTGTCAACGAAATGCTTCGTTGGCTGCGCGGGCTCAAAGCTCAATCAGAGCAATTGATCATCGTTCATGTTGAACCAGAAGCTGCTAAAGCTCTTCGGGTTAAGATCGGGGGAAACTCGGCTGGCGTGCCTCCGCAGCGCGGCAGGATCAGGTGTTCCCATTATGGGACAGCCAGCTGTCGCCTGCCCTACGACGAAAGAAAAGGCTGGCGGCACCAATTCACCTTCCCCTAACTGGAAACCCTATCTGGGATCGAGACATGGTTTCAACCAGTTCAGAAGAGCTGAAATGATTTCGCTACATATTCCCAACATGCCGTGCGGCAGCTGCGTGTGCGGCGTCACGGCTGCGGTCCATGAAACCGATGCACATGCGTGGATAGAGCCAAGCCTGCAAGAGCAAGTCGTAGCCATCGAGACTACCTTGCATGAAACTGATATCCGCACGGTTCTCGCCGATGCAGGCTTTGCACCGGCGTTAACGACTGATATGAAAACCAACGGCCGTTGGATTTCGTGGCGCAGCGGCTTGGGAACTTTCAACGTTCCAGATAAGTAATACCACTCGGCCCGTCTCCGACCTTGTAAGTCGCAATAACCTGCAGAGCTACTATGTCGATCACAGACACTGTGGCATCCCCGATGTTGGTCACGAAAACCTGCTTTCCATCGCCACTGGCTTCAACTCCGTGGGCTGCCTTTCCGGTCTCGATGGTCGCCACGACCGAACCTGTCGCCACATCGACAACCGAAACCCGGTTGTCCGGCACTGCATCACTACCCTGGTTGGCAACAACAACATGGCGCCCATCCGGGGTCGCATGGAGTTGGATCGGGCCACGGCCAACCGGGATGCGTGCCGTCACTTCGCGCGAGGTCAGGTCAATCACTGCCACAGCGTCCTCGTCACGGAGAGACACAAAGGCCCTGAGCCCATCCGGCAGGAAACCAACCTGAACCGGCGCCCTGCCAACCGGAATGCGCGCGGTTTCAGCCCTTGTCGCGACGTCGATGAGAGAAACGCTGGCATCTTCGACATTGGCGACCAGTAGAAACTGCTCGTCGGGGCTCAGGCGCATGCCGTGCGGATATTTGCCTGTCGGCATGCGTTCGATCATCTTGCCAGCAGCCAGATCGACCACGCCAACGGTATCTTCACCGGCATTGGTCACAAAAGCGACCGAACCGTCCTTCAGCGCCACGACATGTGCAGGATGTTCGCCTACAGAGATGAGGGCACGGGGCGGCTGGCTCAGGTCAATCGGGTCGAGCACCGCAAGAAGCCCTGCCTCGCCATGACCCTCCATGCCTGCGCTATGCTCCTCTTCACCATGTTCGGCCATCACCCCCGGACCAACCACCAGTAGTGGACGGCCCGGCCCGGATATATCCACATTGTGCGGGGAAAGCGGTAGCGGCACGGTGTCGACTTTTCCGGTCGACAGATCTATCCGACTGACCGAATTCGCGGCCTCATCGGCGGTAAAGACGAAGCCGGTTGTTTGGGCAAGCGCGAAGCTGGCGGCGCACAACCAGACAAGGCCCGACGCGGCGAGCCGGAGCAGTTGGTGGGGCGTAGAATACTTGGTCATGGCTCTGATCCTGATGTGGCGCCGCGCTTTCATTCACGGCTGCACGCGAGACATGTCTCATTTGAGGCGCACCCGAAGGGTCCGCGATGCTCTTTGATTGGGTCGGCGACTTGATTGCGCCACGACGTCTTTTCAGGGCGCGGGCGCGGTTGCCTCTGCGGCCATGCCGGGTGCCATACCGGCCATCGGCATCATGCCACCCATAACCATCAGGCCACTGACTTGCGGCAGCAACTCATCGAGCATGCTGCGCTGGCTTTCCGAGAGCATGGCAGCCAATGGCCCCAGTGCCGAGTTGATCGCGACGAGGCCGTCCAGCTGCCGTTCAAGCTGATGCTGCTTCACAATCAACACGCCAACGACACCACTTTCGGGATCGTGCTCATGTTCGCCACCCGTCGCACTTTTCAGAGCGGAGGCATTCTTGCGAAGTGCATCGGCAAAGGGACTCCATGCCGTCTGCTGCTCGGCCGTTATGGCTAGTTCGGCATGCAGAAAAGCAATGCGCCCTTCGACATGGCGAGTCGGATCGCCCATGTCCTGCATCATGCGCATCATGTCGGGCATCATCTCCATCGTCCCCATGGCGGAGGCTTCAGTGGGTGCAGCAGTCGTTTCGGGTATGACCTCCTTTGTCGGTTGAGGATGATGGGCATCTTCGGCCCAAAGACTTACCGGAAAGGTAAAAGCAACCAACGACAGGGCGAGAATGGACTTGAGCGTCATGATCATGCTCCGGTTTTGATGAGACGGTTGTAGAGGACAGCCATGAGAAAAGCGGTGACCCAGCCTGCCGCGAAGCTGACCACGATGGCGGTAATCCCGCCCGTGACAGAGCCGGCAGGCGCTTCGGTGAACAGGCCCAGCCAGCGGTGCGCCAGCTGAACTTGAGGCAGGATCAGCACGGCAACCCAACAAATGGCAGTGATAGCAGCCAAAGAGGCTGCGAAGGATAGGCCAAAAGCACCAGGTTTCAGCGGATACATCTCAAACCTCCTTTGTCGGTGGGCGGTCGGTGTCAGACGACCGGGGCGTTCTGTGATGATGTTGTCCGTGATGACCGTGATGCATGAACAGGTGCATCAGCGGGCACAGAAGAACGAGGAGCAGCGGCGCGATGGCGGCAAGATGCGCCCCGTGCCAAAAGGCCAGATAGATCGCGCCAGCCGTGACAAGGCCAAGAATTGCCAGCCCCTTCGGGTTTGTGAAGCAGCGGGACATGTCAGTCCCTCGCCTTCAGATGAAGAACACTCATTCCAGCGGTTCTTCTGAACGACGTGCGAGTTGCAGCGTCGGCAGGCCCTGAAAATGGTGCGCAAACATTCGGAACATGCTGTTCCATGGCAAACCTCCAGTTCATGATACGGGGGGCGGCCCTAGAAAGGGCCGACATGCTTTCCGATCAGACCGGTCGTGGAGGCTCCTGCGCCGGGCGGATGCTGCGCCCTGGGGGTAACGGTGGAAGGGCGGGCCGCAACAAGGCCTCGGCTAAGGGGGCGACGCCAAGGGCTTCAGTCCTTGGCGGGAGGACGGTGCAATTCACGCATTGGCCCCACTCGCAACAGTCATCGGCGCTGCAGACAGAATGATCATCCGTACAGGTTTCATGCCCGGAGAGCACCATGTTGCGAGCAGCGGCGATTTCTGGGAAAGCTTCAGACCGCGACACGAAGCCCGACATGCCAACAAGTGTCGGCATGAGCAGAATGGCCATGATCACTGTCCGCAGGAACACCAAGACGGATCTCCTTCACATCCTTTCACACTAGTCCAAGTGCGAGAATCAGCTTTGATCGAAATCAAACCCGCTGGGCCGCCCCATCACGTTGGAGTGAACCCTGCTTCATCGGCTTTGCTCATTCCGATTTTGGCCGCGCCAGCCAAAAGGCCAGCGCAGGCACAAAAAGCCATTGCATCACGGGGCTGAGACCGGTCCCCAGACCGGGGAGCATTGGCATGATGTCCCGATAGGCCCAAGCCTGTCGAACTTCGACATTCCACCATTCCGAGAACAGGGTGTAGCCCAGGGCCATGACCATGGCAGAAACGGCCACCTTGCCATACCGGTTTTCGGGCCACACCGTCGCGCCAAAAAGCTTTACTGCGACGGCGAGACTGAAGGCCGCGATCAGGATATCGCCAATCGTGCAATGCAGGATGGCATAGGCGATCTCACATCGCGTGCCGGTCAGCCAAAGCGTGTAGAGCGGCATCTGTCCGATTTCCCAGACCAGATTCAGGGCCGCAATTGCGAGCACAAACCGCGCCCATGTTTGGCGAAAGGTCGTTGATGCTTTTGGCGCGCGCGGTTTGGACATGGGTTCACGGCTTTCTGACTGGCGAGGCGGATGCCAACCGTGGAAAAGAGGATGTGGAACGCCGGGAGAAAAGTCGATGCGTCATCTGATCCTGATTTTGTTGCTGTGCAACCTTCCAGACGTTTTCCCTGCCGCTTCGGCAGAAACCGGGGCCGCGCTTTATGCCCGGCATTGCGCGTCCTGCCATGGCGCGAACTTAGAGGGTCAGCCCGACTGGCGCAGCCCGAAGGCGGATGGAACTTATCCTGCGCCGCCGCATGACGCCGAGGGTCACACCTGGCACCATGACGACGCCATGCTGCAGGACTACATGACCAGAGGCGGGCAAGCTGTGCTGGATGACATGGGAGTTTCGTTCCGCTCTGCCATGCCCGCGTTTGGCGAGGTTCTGAGTCCGGTGGAGATCACATCCATTCTCGATTTCATCAAGTCGACCTGGCCGGACCGCATCCGGCAGGCGCGGGACGAACGATTGCGCCCCGCGCCCTGAGCCATCAGCCCAGCCCTGTCATCCCAGCACCGCGCGCCAGGTTATGCCGCCGTCATCCGACAGAAGAAGCACCCCCTCCGGCGACAACGCCATCAGCCGCAGCGGATCGGCATGGGTCACTGAAAGGTTCAGCAGATAGCCGCCCGGCACCTCCGGCGCTACAATGGTCGCATCGCCGGAGGCCACATCCACGTCTATCAGCCCCTGCCCCAGTTGAACGGCACGCAGCCGCCCGTCAGTCCCCATGTCGACGGTGCTGACCGGCGCCGTCGACGCAAGGATCGACTGCCAGCTTGCACCGGCATCGCGGCTTTCAAACAGACCGTTTTCCGTTGCAGCATAGATCTGGTCAGCTGCGGTGGCCGAGGTCGCAATGTCGATCAGCTTGTCCGGCGCGGTGCCGGTGAAGGCCCAGCTTGCCCCGGCGTCGCCGCTGCGCTGTACCGTGCCATCATGGCTGATCCCGTAAAGCACCGCGGCATCGGCGCGGCTGACCTCCATGTTGTGAAAATCGACCGGGCCGCCGATCCCGTCGGAAACATGCGCCCAAGTCTTACCGCCGTCCTTGGTGCGAATGACGCCAAGGTTGCCGCCGGTTTCTGGATGGCCACTGGCAAAGGCATGCCCAAACTGGCCGGGCACCGGCGAAAAGCCCATGAAATCATCGCGGCTGCTGCCGACCGGCACGGCAGTCTGCTCTGCCAGATCGACCATGAAGACCCCGTGATGGGTGGCGAGCGTGGCACTGTCGAGGCCGTTCAGACCTGCGACAATGCCGTGAATGTGGGTGCGAGACACGAGTTCAGCGAGTGGCACAGCCTCCTGTGCCTGTGCGGCAAACGGCAGGGCCAGAACAGTCAGTAATAGGTAACGGATCATCTTGCGGTTCCTTGTTTGACATGTCGGGGCGGCAACGCTGCCTGCCCCAAGGCTCTCAGGCCGATACCGTGAATTCGGTCATCATGCCGGTGGCCAGATGGGGCATGTGGTGGCAATGCAGCATCCAGCGCGCGGCCTCACCTGCGTCCAGCGCCACGCTGACCATGCTCATCGGCGGCACATGCACCGTGTCGCGCAGCGCGCCGTTCATAGCCTGCCCGTTCAGTGCAACCACCTGAAACACATGGCCATGCAGATGCATCGGATGCGCCATCATCGACATGTTGTGGAAGGTCAGAACTACCCGTTCACCCGTCTTGGCAAGGATGGGACGGTGGCCACCCCAACCCTGCCCGTCGATGGTCCAGCGATAAGGCATCATCGACCCGCCCAGCATCAGGTTGTCCGTACGGTCCGCGGGGCGATCTGCCAGCCGGGTCGCAGCCCGCAACACCGCCTCTTGCGCCAGATCACTTGAAAAGGCCGGATGCGCGGTGTCTGCCATCGTGGTGAGTTTCGTCACCGCAGCGCCTGAGGTCGCCAACACAAGGCCGGTACGTTCGACGGTCCCTTCACGAAGGGCAAGTATCGGAAACGCCCCGCCTTCTGCCGGGATGGTGATCTCGATATCCAGCCGCTGACCCATGGCAAGGCCAAACCGGCTGCCCGAAACCGGAACCACTGCATTGCCATCGGTGGCCATCAGCCGACCGGACAACGACCCGGTTTCGATCCAGAACACGGTAGCCGCGGCCCCGTTGATGATACGCAACAGAATCCGCCCGCCCTTTTCGACAGGGACGACATCGGGATCATCAAGCGTCCGGTCATTGGCCAGATAGGCGTCAAAAGCAAAGTCGTTGAGGTCCATCGCCCCCATCGACATGCCGCCCATCTTCATCATGCCGCTGTGATCCATACCGGGCATGGCCGTCTGCCCATCGCCTGCCATGTCATGCGCCATTCCCGGCATTGCCGCGCCCGACGTGATTTCGGCCAGCACCTCATCAGCAGGGCGAAAGCTGAGGTCATGCAACAGCACCGTCACCTCTTGGCGGTCCTGCGCCGCATCGTCAGCGCTCCGCACGATCAGCGGGGCGGCCAGCAGTTCCATCTCCTGCACAGGGATGTGAGAATGCATCCAATGGGTGCCAGCGCGGGCGGGAAAATCGAAGCTGCGGGTTTCGCCAGGCTTCAGGGCGGGTTGTGGCAGGCCCGGCACGCCGTCTTGTGCATTCGGCGGGTGCTGGCCGTGCCAATGGACGATAGTCTCTTCCGCAAGCTCGTTGAGGAGATCGACGCGGAACGCTTCGCCGGGATCCAGCGTCAGGCCGCTGCGGCCTTGGCCATCCAGCAGGCCCTTAACACTGACGGCACGTCCTGCGATATCCAGGGTGCGGGTGGTGGCGCGCAGAAGACGCGATGGAGCGGCACTGGCACCGAACGGCAAGATCAGGGGAAGCGCAGCAGCGGAACTGGCAGCCAGAAAGCCGCGACGGGAAAGAAGTGTCATATCCTTGGACTCCAAAAATGGCGCGAGACGGCGCCGGACTGGGTTCGGGGGCAAGCGATGCACCCGGCGCTCAGACCGCAGATTTCGGAGGGCGGTAGACATCGTCTGGTCGTAACGAAGGCATATCGGCTTCGTCCGTCAGGTGCCGTGCGGCAATGCGGGGAATGTCGCCCCACTCTTGCCGCGCGAGGGGCGCAACAGTGCAGGACAAACAAACCTGCTTGCAGATATCCTGACCCGCAGGATGTCCTGTCATCGGTCTATGTTCCGAAGCGGTCGCCCCGCCATCATGGCTCATGACACCGGCGGTTGTGGCCGTGCTGATAACCAGATCGCTCACCACACAGGCAGCGCTTCCCTGCACGGAAACCGCAAGCAGCACCAGAACTGAGCTGAGCTGCAAAAAGCGGTGAAGCCATCCGCGCATGGGAAAGGAGAACTCCTGCAGCTACTGTCAGCCATCCAATATGAAAATGGTTGTGCAAAGGCATTGATGCAAGTCAATGTCAGCCAGCACAATCCGGCCCAGACTGAATGTGATGTAAAGGGAAGGCTGAATGCGGGTTCTCGGCGGCACTGATAGGCATGCGATTCAGGCGCTTTGGCGCGCGGTGCTGTTTTGCCTGGTGCTGGTCGCATCCGCAGCACATGCCGAACAGTCTCTCGGCCCCGAGCTTGGGTCGGAGGTGCCGCATCTGCACATCGCCCAAGCTATGGCGGCAAACCCTGACATGCATCCCGAAGACGCATGTCAAGGCGCAGGACATTGCGCGCCTGCGTTTGTCATCATCCCGCTGGCGCTGACCATCGCAAAGGTGTCGCAATGGCAGATCGCCTTCGTCTGGCCGAACGCCACGACCGCACTGGGGCGCACCGTTGATCCCGGTCAACACCCGCCGAAGCCACTTCGGGCCATCTGAAACACCCACACCCACCGATGCGTTGCTTTCAACGCAATCCGCCGAGTTTCTGCCCGCGATGTATCGCGCGCATGTCATCCCATTCCGGATATCTGCCATGACCGATGAAAACCATTCCATCCACAGCGTCACCATCTACACGTGTCCGATGCATCCCGAAATTCGGCAGGAAAGTCCCGGCAACTGCCCGAAATGCGGCATGACGCTGATCCCCGAGGGCACAGAGCAGCAGTTATCGCATGGCCACCACGGCAAACATCACACGGCAAAGCCCAGTTCCGCGCCTGAAGTCAGCTACAACAGGGTTCCCAAGAATTGGAGTGGGCCAATCTATATCTGCCCGATGCATGCGCAGGTCCGGCAGACCGAGCCGGGCTCATGCCCGATCTGCGGCATGGGGCTGGAACGTGATGCCGCCAGCGCTGCGGATGATGCCCCAAACCCCGAATTGGTGGATTTCACCCGCCGAATGTGGGTCGGCACCGCGCTGACCCTGCCGCTTCTGGTGCTGACGATGGGGCCGCTTGTCGGCCTTGGCTGGCTGCGTGAGATCTTTGGTGAACGTCCAACCATGTGGATCGAACTGGTTCTGGGAACGCCAGTTGTCCTTTGGTGCGGCTGGCCCTTCCTGCATCGGGGCTGGGTATCGTTCCGCACCTGGCAACTCAATATGTTTAGTCTGATCGCCATGGGCGTGCTGGCGGCATGGGGGTTCAGCGTTGTGGGCGTGATCGCACCACAGATTTTCCCGGACGGCTTTCGCGATGCCCACGGCCATGTCGGGGTTTATTTCGAGGCGGCGGCAGTGATCGTCACTCTGGTCCTTCTGGGGCAGGTGATGGAATTGCAGGCGCGGGAAGGCACTGGAAGGGCCATTCGCGCACTTCTGGACATGGCGGCCAAAACCGCGCGTGTGATCCGGCCAGACGGAAGTGAAGAGGAAGTGCCACTGGAGGCCGTGCAGGTGGGCGACCTTTTGCGCGTGCGTCCGGGCGACAAGGTGCCCGTCGATGGCTTGGTCTCCGAGGGGCGGTCTTCGGTCGACGAAAGCATGATTTCCGGCGAACCGCTGCCCGTCGAAAAGGTGGCGGACGATCCCGTAACCGGAGCCACGATCAACGGCACCGGATCGCTGATCATCCGTGCCACGCGTGTTGGCGCCGATACGATGCTTTCCCAGATCGTCGAGATGGTCGCCAAAGCGCAGCGGTCGCGCGCGCCGATTCAGAAATATGCCGATCATGTCTCAGGCCTGTTCGTGCCTGCGGTGATCGCGGTTGCCGTGCTGTCCTTCATCGCCTGGGCGGTCTGGGGGCCGGATCCGGCTCTGTCTTACGGTCTGGTTGCGGCTGTGGCAGTGCTGATCATTGCCTGCCCTTGCGCGCTTGGCCTTGCGACGCCGATGTCGATCATGACAGCCACCGGTCGCGGCGCACAGGCCGGTGTGCTGATCAAGAACGCTGAAGCACTGGAGCGGTTCGAAAAGATCGACACGCTGATCGTCGACAAGACCGGCACCCTAACCGAAGGCAAACCCCGCCTGATCGCCGTGCTTGCCGAACCCGGTCATGGCGAAGCCGAAGTGCTGCGCCTTGCCGCCTCGCTGGAGCGCGGGTCCGAGCATCCCCTTGCCGAAGCCATCGTGCGTGGGGCGGAAGACAAAGGCGTGGACCTTGCCGCCACCACTGATTTCGAGGCGATCACTGGCAAGGGTGTGCGCGGCATTGTCGACGGCCACGCGGTTGCGCTTGGCAACCTGCGGTTGGTCGAGGACATGGGCCTGAACGCCACCGATCTGGTGGCGCGCGCCGACCAGCGCCGCGACCAAGGCGAAACCGTGATGTTTGTAGTCTTGGACGGAGCAATTGCAGGCATGGTCTCTGTCGCTGACCCAGTGAAGGAAACCACCCCAGCCGCGCTGAAGGCACTGCACGACCTTGGCCTGCGCATCATCATGGCCACCGGCGACAATGAACGCACCGCCCGTGCCGTCGCCGCCCGCCTTGGCATTGATGAAATCCGCGCCGATGTGTTGCCGCAAGACAAGGCGCGGATCATTGCTGAACTTCAAGCTGCGGGGCACCGCGTCGCGATGGCCGGGGATGGCGTCAACGACGCGCCCGCCTTGGCGCAGGCCGATGTCGGCATCGCCATGGGCACGGGCGCGGATGTCGCCATCGAAAGCGCTGGGTTCACGCTCGTGAAAGGCAACCTCGACGGCATCGTACGGGCGCGACGGCTGTCGCAAGCAACCATGCGCAACATCCGTCAGAACCTGTTCTTTGCGCTGATCTACAACGCGGCGGGTGTGCCAGTGGCGGCAGGGTTGCTTTACCCCTTCACCGGCATGCTCATCAGCCCGATGTTTGCCGCCTTCGCCATGAGCGCGTCGTCAATTTCGGTGGTTCTGAATGCCCTGCGCCTGCGGGCCACGCGGATCTGAAACCGGGCCGCAAGGTCCACAACCGCCCCTGAGCGGGGCCCAAGCGAAGGAGAAGACGGATGATGACCGGATTTGGCATGGGATTTGGCTGGCTGTGGATGCTGGTGCTTGTCGTTCTGGTAGGGCTGATCATCGCCGCACTGATAAAATACCTGCGCTCTTAACCAAGCCTGCCTGATGCCCTGACGAAACAGTGATGCGAAACTGATAAGACGCGATCAAAGTGCCAATTGACAGGCCGACAGGGGTGCGGCACTGCAATGGACATGATGCAATATGTCTTGCCTTATTTGATGCGGGTAATCTGCCTGATCTTGGTCATTGCGACCGGGGCAAGCGGTATTGCTTACGCAGATCATGGCGGGTCGCATGGTTCGCATTGCATAACTGCTGTGCAGGATGAAGAACTCGCCCCACATGACCATGCGGCTGGGGCCACAGACGCATCGCATCACGAGGCCGAGGGGCAGAGCTGCGTTCAACACAGCTGCGTCGCTGTCGTTGGCTGCTTGAACCTCATGAGCCATTCGCAACAGCTTCTCGCAGGGAATACCACCCCTCATGGCGATCTTTTGCGCCCCTCTCTGGATGCCGGTAGTTTGCACCGCCCTCCCATCGCCTGATCCTCGCGCCTCTCGCGCGATCATGTTCGTCTGAAACCCCCGCCCTTCGTTGGGGGACAGGAAGCACATACAGGATCAGGAAACCTCATGCTTTTCAGAATTTCGGCGGCTGTCTTGCCGCTGGCGGTGGGTGCTTGCGCCCAGTCCGTCCCCCTGCCACCGGCGGGCTCAGTAGCGCCTGCGGCTGTGACGAGCAGTATCACCGCACCGCTTCCCTCGGTGGAACTCGCCTACACGCCGCGACCAGTTACAGACCCAGCCAATTGGCAAGCAGTCAATGATGCCAGCGCGCCCGGCGCGGGAGGTAATGAATGACCCTCTCTCGCATGGTCATCCCCCGCGCTATCGCCTTGAGCCTCAGCGGCTCGCTTCTGTTGGCGGCCTGCACACCGACTTCCGACATTGCACGGTTTTCATCTCCCTCCGCAGGTTTGGCAACGGTTTCGGCGACCGCCAAGCGTGCGACGGGAGCCGAAGTGGTGTGGCTACAGTCCCCCGAGGCCATCGCCGCGAATGCCAAGCGCGTTTCGGCTTTGGTCGCAGGCAAAACCATTTCGGCGGATACTGCCGTTCAAGTCGCTCTGTTGAACAATCGCGGCCTGCAGGCGGCTTATGCCGATCTTGGCCTGTCGGCTGCCGACGCTTGGCAGGTGGCGCTTGCGCCCAATCCGTCACTCCATCTGGGCGTGTTGGGCATTGGCAGCCAAAGTCTTGATGGATTCCGTACTTTGGAGGGCGGCATCGCGGCAAATCTTCTTGCCCTGACCACGCAGAAAAGCCGCAACCGGATCGCCGATGTCCAGTTCCGGCAGGCGCAGCTTGTGGCAGCAGAAGAAACCCTGCGGGTCGCCACTGAAACTCGAAAAGCGTGGATCACCGCTGTCGCGGCATTCGAGGCGGCGAGTCTTGTACGCCAGACACAAGAGACTGCAGATGCGGCCTCTGAACTGGCAGCAGAATTGGGCAAAACCGGCTATCTGGGCCGCGACGATCAAGCTCGCGAACATGCCTTTGCCGCCGAACTGGCAGGCCAAAGGGCGCAAGCAGACCTTGCCGCCAAACTTGCTAAAGAGGATCTGACCCGCAGTTTGGGTCTGTTCGGTGCCGACCTGAACTACTTCGTGCCAAACACCCTGCCGGGCCTGCCGAACATTGCCGGTCGCAAGGCCTTCGAAAGCGAGGCGCTGGCGGGCCGCGTCGATCTTGCGACGGCAAAGCTGGAGCTGGAAGCGGTGGCGCTGGACTACCGTCTGGCGGACCGGACGCGCATCGTGTCGGATATCGCGCTGGCAGCAGGCACCGAGATCGAGCGCGAGCTTGAGGATGGCAAGCGTCACAGCACCCAGACCGACAGCCTTGACCTCGAAGTGGCTTTCGAGATTCCGATCTTCGACACTGGTGCGGCCCGCCTGCGGAAGGGAGAGGTGGCGTACATGAAGGCCGCGCATCAACTGGCGCAGAAGGCAGTGAATGTCAGATCGGAGGCCCGCGCAGCACATCTGGCCTGGACCGGCACCCACAAGATTGCCCGGCACTATCGGGACACAGTTCTGCCGCTGCGCGAGACGATCGAGGAAGAGGCGCTCTTGTCCTACAACGGCATGATCACCAATACCTTTGAACTTTTGGCCGACACGCGGGCGAGGATGCAGTCGAACCTGCTCGAAGCTTCGGCTCGGCGGGACTTCTGGCTCGCGGATGCAAATATGACGGCCGTTCTTTACGGCGGTGGCGGTGCGACTGCGCCGTCGAGCGGTGGCCGCGTAACTGCAGCTGCCGAAGAACCAGCAGGTCATTAAGGAGACAGCAGATGAACAGACGCCAACTTCTTGGTGCAGGTGCGACTCTGGTCGCCAGTGGCGCTTGGGCGCAGACCAGCAATATGGGTCTGCCGGAAGCACCGGTTGCAACGGATGCGAAGACCCAGAAACCGCTCATCCCCCAATCGGGGCCGGACTACAACCCGGTCGTCACGCTGAACGGTTGGACGCTTCCCTACCGGATGAACGGCAATATCAAGGAATTTCATTTGGTCGCCGAACCGGTGGAGCGCGAGCTTGCCGAGGGCATGATCGCCTACCTCTGGGGCTATAACGGCCAGTCCATCGGCCCGACCATCGAAGCGGTCGAAGGTGACAGAGTGCGGATCTTCGTCACCAACAAACTGCCCGAACATACCACGGTTCACTGGCACGGCATGATCCTGCCTTCAGGCATGGACGGTGTTGGCGGGTTGTCGCAAAAGCAGATCCCGCCGGGCAAGACATTCGTCTACGAGTTCGACCTGATCAAATCCGGCACCTTCATGTATCATCCCCATGCCGACGAGATGGTGCAGATGGCCATGGGCATGATGGGACTTTTCATCGTGCACCCGAAAGATCCAGCATTCATGCGGGTGGACCGGGACTTCTGCTTTCTGCTCAACGCCTATGATATCGACCCCGGCACCTACATGCCGCGCGTCATGCAGATGACCGATTTCAACCTCTGGACCTGGAATAGTCGGGTCTTTCCTGGCATCGACCCACTGGTGGTGAACAAGGGGGATCGGGTCCGCGTACGGGTTGGCAACCTGACCATGACCAACCACCCGATCCATATGCATGGTTACGATTTCGAAGTGACCTGCACCGATGGCGGCTGGGTTCGCCCCGAAGCGCGCTGGCCCGAAGTGTCGATCGACATCCCGGTAGGGGCGATGCGGGCCTATGAGTTCGATGCAAAATACCCTGGCGACTGGGCGATCCATTGCCACAAGTCGCACCACACCATGAATGCCATGGGTCATGACGTGCCGACCTTCATCGGGGCGGACAAGTCGCGCCTGACCAAGCTGATCCAGAAGCACCAGCCCGAATACATGCCGATGGGCACCGCAGGCATGGCCGACATGGGTGAGATGTCGATGGAAATCCCCGCCAATACCGTGCCGATGATGACCGGCTGGGGTCCGCATGGCCCCATCGAAATGGGCGGCATGTTCTCGGTCGTGAAGGTGCGCGAGGGCATTGCTGCCGACGATTACGCCGACCCGGGCTGGTATGAAAATCCACCAGGAACCGAAGCCTACGAATGGACCGGGGCGGTGCCGAGCCCCGTCATCAGCGACAGCCCCGCGACAGTCCTGACCCCGAACCCTGCCGCCATGCGCAGGCCGTGAAACCTTCTCGAACCAAACAGACCAAGGAAACGCGAATGAAAACTCTGTCTCTTATTGTCGCTTCTCTCGTGACCGCTGGCGCGGCCTTTGCGGCGGGCACCGGCAACCACTCCCATGATGAGATGGAAGTGGGCCAACCCGGGATCGCAGCCGACGTGACCCGCACGATCACGGTCCGGATGTATGAAACGGAAGATGGCGAATATCTCTATGAGCCGCGCGATCTGGCCATCGCAGCGGGTGAGACCATCCGATTTGAAATCGTGAACGAGGGTGAAAACCCACACGAATTCGTCCTCGATACAATGCCGAAGAACGCCGAGCATATGGAACTGATGGCAAAGTTTCCCGAGATGGAGCACGACGATCCGAACGCCGTCCGCCTTGAACCCGGCGAAAAAGGCAGCATCATCTGGACCTTCTCCAATGCCGGAACCTTCGAATTCGCCTGCCTGATGCCCGGGCATTATGAGGCGGGCATGCGTAGCCCTGTCGCAGTCAACTGAACCTTCACCCCAAGGAGAGTATCATGAAAATCCGTACCATTCTGTCTGCTGCTGCAATCGCGTCTTTCGCCCTCTCTGGCGCTAGCTGGGCTGCCACCTTCACCAAGGCCACGGTCAAGAAGATCGACGAGAAGGCCGGAAAGGTCACGCTGATCCACGAAGAACTGGTCGATCTGGAAATGCCCGCGATGACCATGGTCTTCGTGCTGGGCGATGCGGCCATGGCAGAACAACTGGAAGTGGGGAAGGAGATCGAGTTCACCGCCGATCGCGTCAATGGCAAACTGACCGTGACGGCTCTTAAGTAAATACATTAGGCACCGCAGGAACAATTCCTGCGGTGCAATGGTTTCTTGATGGCGTCCAAATCTCCACCACTCCCCGCACCCCACCCCGACGCTCGAGTTGGACCACGAGATCCACCGAGCCCTCGCAGTACCGCTTCACCTCCTCAAACCCCATGCCCAGCCCGGCCGCCATCACCATGATCGCCAACCGGTCAATGGCCTTCCGTGCGGTGTCTGCATGGATCGTCGTGAAGGACCCACCATGCCCGGTGTTGATCGCCTCCAGAAACGTCCGGCTCTCCTCCCCGCGCAACTCGCCCAGAATGATCCGGTCCGGCCGCATCCGCAGCGATGCCTCCAGCAACCGCGCCGGTGTCCGCTCCCCTTGCGAATTCCTGTCCGCCTTGAGCGCCACAACGTTCGACTGTGTCGGGAAGAGCTCATAAGCATCCTCGATCGTCACCAGCCGCTCGGCAGGATCGACCATCGCCAGCAGAGACCGCGCGAAGGTCGTCTTGCCCGTCGATGTCCCCCCAGAAATCAGCATATTGAGGCGCTTGCGAACGCAGAGCCGCATCGCGGCCTCCACCTCACCCGCTTCGGCCAGAGCCAGAACTTCCTTGCCAAGCTCGCGCTTTCGATGATCGAGATCGATCAGCGATCCGTGGAGAAGCGTCGGTTTGATCAGCGCATCCATTGCCACCTGGAACGGTCGAAGCGTGATCGCCATGCCGCCGTCCACGATGGGCGGCGCCACGACCTGCGCCCGGATCGCCGTAGTGCCCCACGTGATCTTCCCAGACACCGTCGGCTTCTTGTCGGAGAACTGCACTCCCACCGAGGAGGCGATGGCCTGTCCGAGATTTACCGACAGCGCCCGGTCGATCACCAGATCCGGAACCAACTCCATGTGGCTACCGCCCTTGCGCTCGATCCAGATCTTGCCGTCAGGATTGATTGCGATCTCGACCAAGTCCTCCCGCTGCAGGACGGGTGCAAGGGAGGAAAGATAGGCTCCAAGAAATGAAGGTTGCCCGTCCATCTTTGGGTCCTCCTCACCAGAATTCCAGATCGCGGTCGACCATGACAGTGATGGCGGCCCCGGGCACGGCGGTGATGATCGGCGGCAGGCTGGTATAGGCCTCGACGGCAGAACCCATGACGGAACTCAGGTCTTGACCGATGTTCTCTGCAGTGTCCGACGAGATGTCCGTGGTGTATTTCGCGGCAGCGACAGCGGGCGCCGCCCCCAACAACGAAATCAGCGCCGCCGATCCAAAGCGCTGGCCAAAGCGACTGTTGACCTTGCCGGTGATGCCGGATCGGCCTTGGGCATCCCCCCCGAAAGCTTCCATCTGCACGGATTGACCATCCGGCGTCACAAGCCGAGTCCAGGCCACGAGGATGCGGCCCTGACCGATGGCGACCTCGGAGGAATATTCGCCAAAGAGCCGTGAACCTGCTGGCACCAGAATCTGCGCCTGATCGAAGGACCAGACCGGACGTGTAACGATGGCGGTGATTTGTCCGGGCAGGCTCGAATCCACTGCGTTCTCAAGCGTGGCTTCGATCATCGTGCCCTGCAGCACCGTGTTCGACGGATTGGCAATGATCTGGCTTGCCTCGACCTCGGTCGCTTCTCGGCCCGATTGCACGAAATCCCGACCTGCGGCGTCGCGCGAGCCAGAGGTTGCCTCTTCGGGCATGCCCATGCCCCCCTCCCCTGCCCCGGACTTGTCGCCCCCATCATAGACGACAGAGGGCGAGGTGATCCGGGCGGCCAGTTGCTCTTCCCGCTCAACACGCTTGGCGGCCAGTTCGGATTCCCGTTCGGCATCGGCCGCGCTCGTGCCGTCAGCTTCGGCCTTCAAGGCAGCGATCTCACGATCAAACTGGCCGCGCATGTCTTCGATCAGTGCGAGGTTTTGGGCCTGTGCTTTTTCCAAGGCGAGGGCCAGATCCCTAGACGTGGCATCTTTTTCGGAATCGGCACGGGTAGCGAGGTCGGCCAGTTCTTTCTGCAACCGATCGACCTCCCCCTGCAGGGCAGCATTGCGCGTCTCCAAGGTCTCGCGCTGCGCGGCAAGCTCGTCTTCGATATTGGCAAAGCCATCACCGCCATCCGCCTTGGGCGCGGATTCGATGGGGCCGAAGGGTGAACCACCTTCTTGATCCTGGAATTCCTCGACAGCCGAGGTTTCGACTTCCGGGATAGCTGGGGTCGTAGGCCAGATCGTCCAGATCGCGGCGATACTCGCACCGGCAAGTAGCGCGCCCATGCCGATCTTCTGATGTTTCGTCATCTTCGGCTTGGGGCGCTCGATCTTGTATTCGGTCTCGAGATTGGCCTGGGCCTCGGTTTTTTGCTGATCGGTCATATCAGAACTCCCAGCCCTGAAGTTTGGCAAGAAGCGCAGGATCCGTGGTGATCCCGCCCTCCGCATGCTCGATGCACAGCACTTCCGTGCCAATCCGGATCGAATATTCGTCGCGCAAGCCCGGCACGCGCACGATACTGCCACGGGTCCCGGAATTCAGCGTGACCTCGCGCCCCGTGGCATCCACCCCGAAAATCGACGGCCTGAGGCCTGGAGCGAACGCGAAATAGGTTGCCTGCCCGTCATTCCAGATATGGACCGGTTTCAGCTTCTCATCCCCTGACCAGGCATAGCCGATGTCCCGAGAGCCAGAAGCGACGGTAGGCTTTGCCGCCCTGCCCGCTCCCGTCTCGGGATAGCGGAGCACCAGCCGGAAGGTCGGGTTCCGCGATCGCCCCTCGCTGATGGCCAGCGTGATGGTGCGTCGCCCGGTGTATATCGTCATGTTTGTCTCGGCCCCGCCGATCACCGGTTTGATCGACACCGTGGTGCGGTTCGACAGAACTTCGACTTCAAAGGCCTCGCTGTCGCCCAAGAGCACGGAGTCGATCCGTTCCCCTGCCCCAAGCTCAATGGCGGTGTTCACCCGCAACTGCGTGTCGAGGCGGATGACATCGACCGGGCTGTAGAGCACCGATCGCACTCGGGCATCCGCACCCATCGAAGCGGGGGCCACCTCGGCGAAGGCTGGCCATGCCAGGACTAGGGTCGACGTCAGAAGCCCGAGAAGGAGGAAAGATCTGCGGGTCATGGGTTGGACTCCAGGGTTTCGGCATCGACGCGGTAGGAGGAGACGGTGAAACCCAGCGGGTTTTCCCAGACATGGGCGAGGGACCGTTCGGTCTTGGGTGCGAAGGCGAATTCGACCGTGGCCACGAAGGGCTGGGTCACTGGTTCCTGCCTCGTCTTGCGCAGGGTCTTGAGGAAGCGGACTTGGGCCACATTCGGCGCAAGGAAGGTAATCCGGCGCACCGTCACGGAAACTTCCGCCCCCGGACCATAGACATCGGGCGGATAGGCCGCGTTGCCGCCGCCTTTGGACCAGAGGAGCCGCAGACTTTCCTCCGCTCCTGCCGTCGAACGGCGCTGCACGCTTTCGAGCCGGGCTTGGATGCCGGGCAGGAAATAGCCTTCGCGGTCGGAGACATAAGCCACGAGCAAGCTCTGCTTCACCGCTTCCTGATCCTCGATGCCGGTCGGGGCCACCTGCAGCACCTTTTCGGCATCGCCGGTCTGGCGATCCACCAGCACGGTAAAGACCTGGGTTTCCTTCAGCGGCAGGATCAGCACGAGGGCCGTAGCCAGAACGAGGCTGAGGGCCCCTGCCCCACCGGCAACCGCCCAGGCACGCCGGGCCGAGAGGCGCGGCTCGAGAATGAGATCGACATCAAATCCATGCGCCTCCATCGGCGTTCCTCCGTTACTCGGCATATTGGGGGCTCAACTCTTGTCCGGGGTGCGGCTGGCGAGGCGCATCGCGGTCTGCACCGCTGATCGCCCGATCTGACCTGCGGCATTGCCATTGAGGCGCGCGTCCGATGGCCGACGCCCCCCGGCATCCAGCCCTGCAGCACCACGTCCGGCTCCGATCCCGGCGGCAATGCTGGACCTGCCATAGCCTTTGACGCTGTCAGCCGCGCGGAAAGTGGAACTCGCGACACCGCTGAGGCCGGTTGCGGTTTGTGCGAGCGATTGGGCGATGGTCGGAACCATGGCCATGAGGCCGGTGCCGAGCATCGTCACCACGACGAAGCTCAGTACATCGCCAATGGTCTCGACATTAGTAAGCGAGGCGGGGATGAGATCGCGGGCAATGGCAATGGTGAAAGCTGCCATGCCCGAGGTCAGCATCGGGTAGAACGCAAAACCCAAGGCCAGGTTCACCCAGCGGTCGAAGAGCGCTGCCGTCACCTTGAAGAGCGTACAGGCGATGGCGATCGGGGCGAAGATGACCAGGACGCCGATCATGATCTTGGACGCTGATATCACGATGATCGAGACCGTGGCCATCAGAGCGGCAACGAGGAACATCAGAAGACCAGCCAAGGCCCCCGTAATGTAGCTGCCGTTCTGGCTGATTGCCTGGCCGACATCGAGGGCCTGCAGATAGAGCGAATCCAGCCCGTCATAGAGGTTACCGGACCCGCCACCGAAGGCGTTCATCACCACGGCACCTATCTCGCTTGGAGCATTGGTCAGCACACCGTAGACAGCGTTGAAGTTGGTCCAGGACGACAGAAAGGCCGAGGCGACGGCGATCCGGACCATCAGGCCGAGCCCGTTTCGGAGCGTCATGGGCACCGCCTGCGCCATCAAGTTGACGCCGACCAGCGCTACCACCAACACCGACCCGATGCGGAAAACTGGCACAATCTCCACCGCAACCGCATCAAAAGCCGTGGCTCCGACCGCCGCCGCGGCGGCGTCCACTTGGGTCAGGATGTCGGCAATGATGGCCATGGATCAATTTGTCCGACAGGATTTCTCAAGGGCGCGGTAGCGGCCTTCGACATCGCGCTGCTCCGCAGCGAGGTAGACTTCGAGCGCCGCGCGATCAGCGTCGGTCAGATCAGCTACAGATTTGCCCAAGACCTCGGTGGTGAAGGCCTCGAACGGATAATCCGTGAAGAGGCAGCCGCAGGTCTCATTGGCAAGCTGCCGTTTCTTGGCCGAAGTGATGTAAGCCTGCCTTGCGGCGCCTTTGAACCGCCAATCGGTGATCCCGGCAGGTAAATCGATGGATTCCTCACAGGCCACCTTCTCGGCTCCTGTGAAAATCCCCGTCCCGCGCCGCTGCATCTCGGTCAGGAGTTCCAAAGCAAGATCGGCATCCTGCACCCCGACGGCTTCCCGGGTCTGCTTGAGCAGATCAACATCGCTGACGGTTGAAAGATCCTCCGCTCCAACGAACCCCGTCAGGGAAAAGGTGACGGCGGCTACGGCCGCCAGAAGAACGTCCCTCCGCATCAGTTTGCCCCCGAATAGTCGAAGAAGCTCTTTTCCTTGGCCTGTTCGGCCGCCCAGTTCACGCCTGTCTGGCCGCTGGCAAGGCCGCTCGCCGCATTAAGCCGCCACATCTGGCCCAGCATGAAATTGGTTTCGGCTGCCATGCGGGTGTTGAGGTCGATGCTTTCCTTCAGCGTGTCCTGCTGGGCGATCTCGGCCACCAGCCCGTCGATCCGCTCGAGGCTTTGCGCCGCCTCTTCATAGGACAGCTGCGCCACGCCCATAGCCGTGGCACTTGCCGCCGCCGTCTCGGCAATCCGCTTGTCCTGCGGGTTTTCCGACGAAGACAGCCCAGCCAGCACCTCCGACGAGAGGCCCGCACTGGCGAGGGTGTCTTCCATGTACTCGGCCGCCATCTTGTCGCCCATGGTGACCTGTCCATCGAGCAGGCTGTTCCTCAGGCTGGCGAAATCTCCAATGGCGATGGCGTCGGTGAAACTGGACAAATCGGTGATCTTTGCCGCCCGCGAGCGCAGATCCTGGGCCGAGTTGTAAAGGCTGGCGATCTCGTTGAGGCCGGAAATCGAGCCCAGGATGCCTTCCAGATTGGTGATTTGTTCAAGGCCGTTCTCGACCTGCTTTTTCAGCTCTTCGATCTGCGCGATCTGGTTTTCCGCATCGCGCAGCGCCGCCTTCAGCTGCTGGATGTTTTTGGCGAGGTTGGTGCCGTCGATGACCGGCACACCCTGCGCATGGGTCACCGATCCAAGAAGGCAAAGGCAGAGCGCGGCGGCGGGCGCCATCCGTTTATTGACCATCGGAATACTCCCAAAATGTCGAATATTGCAGGGCTTGAGCTGCGTCAGAGAGGCCATGCGCCGCCTCGACCTTGACGGCCCCGGCCCGAAGCCGCAGCGTCAGCGCCATCAGCCGGGCACGCTCGGCGATCATGTAGGTGTTCTGATCGACCGCCTGTTTCGGGGTCTGGGGCTTGGCCACTTCCAGAAACCCCTTGATCCGCGCCATCGCGGCCTCGATCTGCCCGGACTGCTGGCCCGAATAGCCGATGAAGGCCGAGGACATGTTGCCCCATTCGGCACTGGCACCTTCGACGCCTGCCAGCGTGCCGGTCACATCGGCGCCGGTGATTTCCGAAAGGTACGCATCGTAGAAGCCCGATATCCGGCGCACGTAGTTTTGGGTTTCCTCGAAGGGCGGGATGCCACCGTATTTCTGGACGTTGCCCGGCCCGGCGTTATAGGCCGCGAGCGCAAAATCGATCCGGCCGAAGGCGTTGAGCTGGGTTGCGAGATAGCGCGCGCCGCCATCGAGGTTCTGCATGGGATCGCTTGGATCAACACCGAGGTCTGCCGCCGTGCCCGGCATCAGCTGGCAAAAACCAAGGGCGCCGACCGGGCTGATCGCGGCATTGTTGAAGGCGCTTTCCTGTTTCACCAGAGACTGAAAGAGGATCCGCCAAGTCGTGGGCGTGAGGCCGACCTTCACCACACCGGGATGGGTCTCGTAGCGATGGGCCGTGGCAATGATCATCGCCTCCACCGTCTCGCCCTCACCGAAAAGCCGCTGGCTTTCGGTGCTCGTCTCAGTCGCAGGATAGACCTCGTCCGCAGGCGGAAACGCAGCGCTGCCCGTTTCGAATCCACTCAGATCAGTCGTGCCGGTCGTATCCGCCAAAAAACGCTGATAAGCCGCGAGCTGTTCGCCCTCGATTTCGTTCAGACGGGTCTGCTGCCCGAGCTTCTCTTCCTGCTTCAAGGCATCCTGTGCCTGCTCGGCCAGGCGCGAGACCAGGTTCGAGAGCCCGGTGCCATCGATGATCGGCACACCCTGGGCAAGTGCGATCAGTGGCAGCGCCGTCGCTGCGGCAAACCCGAGAAGAAGGGCGGAGCGCATGAAGCTTCAGTTCCCGCACACTGCAGTGGGGGCATTCATTGTGCTGACAACGACCCGGTTGCCATCGGTTTGGGTGCGGGCTGCGAAGTATTTGCCCTCGGCGCGGAATTGACCGTGACAGGGCGAGACGGCACCCGTCTCCACACCATCGCAGGCCGACAGCGCCGTGAGGACAAGAAGGAAACGAAGCGGGCGGGCAAGAGGCCCGATCGTCAGTGTGCGGGGGTTCATTGCATGTCCTTCCAGAAATCAGGGATATCGCGCCAACCGTAGGGCGCGCGCTCTTCGCCGGTCCGCCCACCGCCGAGCACCGCGAGGTGCGAGCCAAGGGCAGAGAGGTCCATGTTGACGAACACGGAATCTCCGGCCGACCGTAACAAGGCGAGGCGCAGGCCTCCCGTCGGCGTGCAAAGGAACTCGGCTTCCTTCTCGTTCAGGCGCAGGATCCGGTAATCTTCGGGGTTGGCCCGCGGGTTCGGATAAAGGAGCTGCGTCACCACGCTTTCCGCGATGATCTGGCCAACTTTGCTCTGCGTGAGGTGCGTCGGCGTCTGGGTCAGCATCATCACTGCGGCGTTTTTCTTTCGCATGGTGACGAGCCAGTCGTGCAGGCGCTTCTCAAAAATCGGATCGTCGAGCATCTTCCAGGCCTCATCGATCACGATGAGGGTCGGACGGCGATCCTCGATCACCCGTTCGATGCGGCGGAAGAGATAGGCCAGAAGCGCCGAGCGTTCCGTGCCGAGATCGAGGATCTCTGACATATCGATGCCGACCACTTCCTCGCCGAGGCTGATCGCGGAAGCAGCACCCGATCCGAAAAGCCAACCATAGCGTCCCCCCTGCCCCCATTCGCGGACGCGGGACACCAGATCGCCCTCGTCATCAGTCGAAGCGACAAGCGTGCCGAGCCCGTCGAAGGTGCGCAGACGCGGATCGGCCGCCACGATCTGGCGCACGGCGGCATTGAGGCTGACCGTCTGCGCGGTCTCGAAGCCGCGCGTGCTGGCGAGAATGTCGCCCAGCCAATCGGTGAGCCAGGCCGCGCCCCGTTCATCGACCTCGGTCTGGAACGGGTTCAGCCCTGTGGCTTCGCCGATGCGGATTGCAGAATAGCTGCCGCCCAGGGCGCGCACCGCCATTTCAAGGCCCCGGTCCTTGTCGATGACGAGGATGCGGGCATTTACCCGCCGCGCCTGAGCCATCAGGAAGGCGGTGCCGAGGGTCTTGCCCGACCCGGTGCGGCCCAGAACAAGGGTGTGACCCGCGCTCGGCTCCGCCCCGCGCGCGCCCTTGTCGTGGAAATTGAAGCGGTAGAGACTCGAGGTCACCGTCGGCAAACCGGTGATCGTTTCGCCCCAAGGCGATTGCGCCTTCGGACGGCCCTCGGCGACGCGGTGCAGCGCCGCCAGATGAGCGAAGTTCTCTGCCGAGATCAGCGCCGTGCGTGGCCGATAGGCCCAGTTGCCGGGCGCTTGCGCGAACCAGGCGGCGCGGGCGGCAAAGCTCTCGCGTACAAGAGTGGCCCCGCAATCCTGCCCTGCCCGCCAGACCTCGGAGGCGGCTTCCTCCAGCTTTTCCGGGGTCTCGGCCGTGACCATGACGGTCAGGTGATGCTTGCCGAAGACCTGACGACCTGAGGTGACATTGTCGGCTGCCTCATAGAGTTCCTGCCGCAAGGTTTCTGCGGCGTCTTCCGAAGCCCGCATCTGCCGTGCGGTGCGCTTGATGCGCTCCTCGATCTCGTTGTTCCGCGCCGGGGTAAAGCTGTTGGTGATGGTAATGTCGTAGGGAAGTTCCAGCGCATCCAGCATCCGCGCCCAGGTCCGCGCCGGATAGGATTTGACCCCGAAGATCGTGCCGAAGCGCCGCGTGCCAGCCCCGGTCTCGAGTTCGACTCTTTTCCCGGCAAAGGTCGCCTGCAACCCCGCGGCCGACACCGCAAGGAACTGCCCCATCATCGGAAGGATCATCGCCACCGGTTGGCCAATCAGCCCGCCAAGAAGCCCCAGCCATTCTCCTGACGAGATGGTGAGCCGCCGAAACCCAAGGCCCTGGCAAACACCGGCGAGAAGCCCCATGGCCTCATTCAGCCGCTCGGCCCGGGCGCTCATGTCATCGGTGAAGGCCACTTTGAACAAGCTGCCGATCAGGGGCATGCGTTTCATCGCCGTGGGGCGCAGGATCAGTGAGAGGACCAGCACCCGGCGTTTGAGGTTCCGGCTCCGCAGATGGCTCTGCCAGCGCGTGTCGACCGCAGCGGCAAAGCCATCTCCACCACCTTCCTCATCGAAAGGTTTCAGCGCCGGGGCGTCTGGAAGCGTCAGTTTCGAGATGTGATAGCCATAGCCCGCCCCCAACTGCCCGATCAGCCGGGCCAGTGAGGCGGTGGCCAGCGACAACTCGCCCTCTTCCGTCGTGAAACTGTCCTGCCCCTCGACCACAGCAGAGGCGATCAGGTCGCCCTGCCGAGTCAGGATCAGATCGTCCGCAGGTGCGGAAAGCCAGGGCAGATGGCGCGCCAGAGTCTCCGCCCGAAGATCCTCGGGGCGGAGGACGGATTTCAGCGCCGGAGTGGTCGGGAACAGGGACTTCAGGTCAGCTGACATGGCGATCCCCGCCAAAGGCTGATTTTCCCCGCGTGCGCGGGGTGCGGGAAAAGACCACCGCTGCCGTCTCGAAGAGGTTCGGATTGCGGTCCGCCACAAACCACAGCACCGGATAGCCCAAGATCCCGATCAGGAGGAAACGCCAATCGTTCGCCCCGACGAAAGGGATGACCGAGCCGAGCATCAGGCTCACGAAATACCCGATCGGCAGGCCGAAGATCTTCGGCGGCCGGGTGAGGCCGAGGAATAGAGGCGCGTCATGCATGAGGAATGATCCGGATCGAGCCGACGGGCGGGGGCTTCACGAGCCCCCTGCCCCACCGCCATCTGACTCAGGGGGCGGCGAAGCCGTCGATGATCGTCGCGGCCGAGAAGACCAGCACGACGCCGAAGAAGATCGCGAGGAACAGCGGCCAGTTGAGGCGCCCAGTGAACATCATGTAGCCTGCGGCCACCACGGCAAGGATCGCGATTAGTCGACCGATCGGGCCGGTCAACCCATCGACCACGACCTGCAACATATTTTCCAGCGGATCGAGGTTCTGCGCGAGGGCCGGTTCTGCCAGCACAGCAAAGAATGGCAGGGCCAGAAGCAGGGTGTGCAGCGAAAGGCGCGGCAGGCGCGCGCCCGTGAAAAATCGAACCATCAGGTTACTCCAATGCAAGGGGGATTGTGGTCAGCCGCAGCACCTTGGCCACATGGCCCTCGGTCTCGGCATAGGGGGGAATGCCGCCATACTCCCGGACTGCTTCGGGCCCGGCGTTGTAGGCGGCAAGCGCCAGATCGGGCGCGCCAAAATCTTCAAGTTGGGCCAGGAGATACCGCGCGGAGCCACGCAGGTTTTCTTCGGGATCATGGGGATCGACGCCCAGCACTGCTGCCGTGTCCGGCATCAACTGGCCAAGGCCGATGGCCCCCACCGGCGAGCGGGCATCTGGATTGAAGCCTGATTCCACCGCGATATTGGCGCGGAAGAGGGCCAGCCATTCAGTACCAGAGAGCCCGGCCTCTTTTAGCCCGGGATGGCGCAGGTAGTCGTCGCCAACATCCAGCACCAATTCCTCGATGGCGGCACGCCCCGTGGGGCCACGCCCGGACCTTTCGCTTCTGTAGGAGGCACGCCACACCGTGGCATTGGGATCTTGGGACGGATCAGCCTCCGTCTCGAGTTCCTCACGCACCTGCCGCGCGGGGATGGGTTTGCCGAAGTCGAGGACCCCGGACTGGACACGCAGATCGCTCCCGCCGACCCCGAGGTCGATGACCTTCGCGGCACCTTGCGAAAGGCCGAGACCCGTAAGGGTCAGGCCACCGCAAAGGGCCAGGCTAGCTCTGAGGATCTGCCTCCGTTCCATGCGTCCAGGTCGCCTTCTCACCCTTCTTCAAAGGCACAGGCACCGTGGTCAGACCCAACTCGACCCCGAAGGAGATCAGACCGGCAATGGTCTTGAACTCTCTGGGTTGGAGCGTGCGCTGGACAACGAGAAGTGCTGCCTGGTCGCCGATGCGCAGATAGATGCGCCAATCGCCCGTCCAGGTGTTTCCAACCTTCTTCGCGTCCTCAAGGCTATGGGCTTCGACGATGCCGCCTTCGTTCCGGGCCTCCTTCAGTCCGGTCTGAAAAATCACCGGGTATAAGTTCCTCATGGCTCAGCACGCTCCGAAGCTTGATCGCTCGGCGCCAACATAGTGCATGTCACGCCGCTGAGAAACCTGTCACCGCGCAACTTGGGGCGCACAACTAGCGATAGAATCCGGTTGCGTCAATAGTGGTGTTTAGGCATTTATTCACCATCATAGATGGCGAGGACTCACCATGCCTGACCCTTCCCCGAACCTGCCCATGGCGGGTTTGATCTGCTGCGCCCTGCTCTGTTGCGGCTCTTTAACCCGGGCCGCAACGGCGCTCGATTGTCTGCCGCCACTCGTCCCTGCCCAAGTCAATGACGGTGCAACCCGCACGACCTATGCCTCTGAAATTCGTGCGGAATACGTCGCGTACTTCGACGAGGCGCAGATCTATCTCCATTGCCTCGAATCCGCCCGCGCCGAGGTGACGGCGGAGGTCAATCGCGCCCTCGCTGACTATCAGATGCTTGGCCCTGACCCAGCCGACTGAAGTCGCGAACCTGACGCCGCGAACGCCCCCTCCCCTCCTCAAGGAGTCTTCCTCATGCCCCTCCGCAACCTCGCCGTCGGATTCGCAACATCCGCTCTGATCTCACTTGCTAGTCCAGCCGTGGCTTATCCCGTCGATTGTGCGATCCTGCTTTGCCTTGCGGGCGGCTGGCCATCTTCGACCGAATGCGCGCAGGCCCGCGCGGTGTTCATCCGTCGTATCACCCCCTGGCCGATCGAACCGCCGCTGCAGATATGGAACTGCCCGATGCGGGCGAGTTTCCGTGCGCCTACGGCGATGGAACGGCTGTTCGAGGTCGGTACTCCTTCCAGACAGCCGTTACTTCAGGTCGCTCCGCCATGGGCCTCGGCAGTCCTGCTGCCCGTCGCGGATCAGGCCGATATCGACATCTCCGATCCAGCCTTCGACTTCGTACGCTCGATCAGGGTGTTCGAGATCCACTACATACAGCATGCCGATGACGATGGAGGGGCCTGCAACCGCTGGTGGACCATCCATGAAGGCAGTTACGGCGAGCAAGGTGGATACAGGCGTCGGGGCAGCACGCCTTCAGCTGTCCCTGAAGCCTCTGATCTCGACCTCACAGCGGATTGCCGCAGTATCCGGCACCGCTCGGTCTTCGTGGAGTGGCGCGATGCCGAGGGCACCTATGGCCATGAAGAGGTACATTACTGATCATCTGACGACGCTTGAACTGATCAGGAAGAACGCAACCCCAGAAAGAAAAACGACGCCAGACCATAGGTCCGACGCCGCACTGATTTCCTCGTAGCAGTGGGAATCTAGCGCGAGCATCGGATCCGTTCAACCGGCAACATGCTTGCTGGACACCATTTTTTGTTGCCCGTTGGTCCGGCGTCCTGAATGAGAGGACGACTGCACATGGAACTGACAACCGGCGCCATCCTGCGCCGCATCACCGAAACGCCCTTGTCGGTCTCGGCCCATAAGCTGGCCACCATCATCCTGGACGGCATCGCCTGGAAGGACGGCTACAATGGCCTCGAGCGCGGCACCGCGGCATTCACGCTCGGCAGTCTTGCGGACAAGATGGGCGTGTCTCGCCAGCACCTGACCCGACTGCTGGCTGAATTGGCGGCATCGGCCCTGGGACTCATTCGCTGGAAGCCGTATGGCAAGTTCGCGCCTTGGGTCTTCCGCTTTGGCTCTGTGGATAACCCTGAAACTGAGCCAAATCTCGTGTCAGCCACAGATGACACATCACTATCTAGAGATTCTAAGAACAAAATGATGTTCGCTGGGAAAATCGAGATTGCGACTGCGTCAAACGTCCACCGCACGCCTTGGGCTGAGATGATCAAAGCGGCCAAGACCGCCCTGCCGTGTTGGAATGTCGATACGCAGGTCATCTGGGACGCGTTTCGCGCATTCAACAGGGCGAGAGGCCACGAGCAGGTGCCGGCAGGATATCTGCTGGGCTTTATGCGGAAGTGGCGGGCGTCGGCAAGTTCAAAAGCCAGGCCAATGGCTTCCACAAGACCTAAGAGTGTTCTTGGCTCGGTGGAAATTGAACTCCATCGCTTGATCGCACTAGCGCCTAGTACGAACAGGGGGTTCCACGAAGCAGACCTTCTCCGGGTGATTGGCCAGACAGCCTACAATGAGAGAGTCCTAGACGCCGTGAGGCTGTTCGGTTGCCCGAAGTTTGCTGCGACGCTTGCCGTGCATGGAAAGGCAGTACTCGCGGGCGAAATTGCAGCGTGACTTGGCATTCGTGTCATTTTCGCGTATCGGCCAACGCAAGCAACATGGACCTGGGTGCAATCCTCGGGTGGCTCTTCCGGCCGCCGATCCGCCGGACAACCTGAACTGACCAACAGATCACATTTCGACGCGCGGACTTTAGGCCCGGGTCGATCAGGAAGACTTTCATATGATTTCACTCGATGCCTACCGCGCGCAGTGGTTCGGCAACATCCGCGCCGACGTCCTGGCCGGGCTTGTCGTGGCCCTCGCACTTATCCCTGAGGCGATTGCCTTTTCAATCATTGCAGGCGTCGACCCTAAGGTCGGGCTCTACGCCAGCTTTTCTATCGCGGTGTTGATCGCCTTTGTGGGCGGGCGACCTGGGATGATCTCGGCCGCAACGGCCGCGACGGCGGTACTTATGGTGACGCTGGTCCGCGACCACGGGCTGCAATACCTGCTGGCCGCAACTGTTTTGACCGGACTGATCCAGATCGCCATGGGTTTGCTGCGCCTTGGCTTCGTCATGCGCTATGTTTCAAAGTCAGTCATGACCGGCTTCGTCAACGCGCTCGCGATCCTGATTTTCATGGCGCAGTTGCCGGAGCTTGATCCGAGGGTGGTCAACTGGCTGACCTATGTGCTGGTGGCGGCCAGCCTCGCAGTCATTTACCTATTCCCCTATATCACCAAGGCCATCCCATCACCCCTCGTGACCATCCTGATCCTGACCGCCTTGACGATGTACTTCGGCTGGGACGTGCGGACCGTGGGGGACATGGGCGCGCTGCCCGACACGCTGCCCGTGTTTCTGATCCCAGATATTCCGCTGACGCTGGAGACCCTTTGGATCATCTTGCCGTATGCGCTGGCCATTGCAGTGGTGGGCCTTTTGGAAAGCCTGATGACGCAGAATCTGGTCGATGAGCTGACCGATACGAAATCGAGCCGGGATCAGGAATGCATCGGCCAGGGCATCGCTAACACCGCGACCGGGTTCATCGGTGGCATGGCGGGTTGTGCGATGATCGGGCAGAGCATGATCAACGTGAAGTCTGGTGGGCGCGGACGGCTGTCGGCCTTTACAGCCGGAACGGTGCTCTTGATCCTCGTGGTGTTCCTCGGCGACTGGGTGGCGCAGATCCCGATGCCCGCGCTGGTGGCCATCATGATCATGGTCAGCGTCGGCACCTTCTCCTGGTCGTCGATCAAGAACCTGACGCTGCATCCGCGGTCATCCTCCGTCGTGATGATCGCGACCGTTGTGACCGTGGTTTACACCCACAATCTGGCCATCGGGGTGCTGGTAGGTGTGCTGCTGTCGGGCATCTTCTTCGCTGGCAAGATCGCGCAGCTCTTCAAGGTGACCTCGACCATCTCGAAGGATGGGCGCGTGCGGACCTACATCGTCGAAGGCCAACTCTTCTACGGGTCGGTGGAGGATTTCATGAACGCCTTCGACTTCAAGGAGGCGCTCGACCGCGTCGTCATCGACGTGAGCCTAGCGCATATCTGGGACATCTCGTCCGTGCAGGCACTGGACATGGCGGTGCTGAAGTTCCGCCGTGACGGGGCCGAGGTGGAAATCGTCGGCATGAACGCAGCGACCGAAACCATCGTCGACAAGCTTGGCACGCATGACAAGCCGGGTGCGATAGACAAGTTGATGGCGCATTAAGGGGACAGGCATATGACCAACCAACCACAGAAGATTGTCGCCCTTGTTGACGGCTCGATCTATTCCGCCAGCGTTTGCGACCATGCGGCCTGGATCGCCAGCCGCACCGGGGCACCGGTGGAACTGATCCACGTCCTCGGCCGTCGCGAGGCGTCCGATACACACGATCATTCCGGCGCGATTGCGCTCGGGGCGCGAACGGCTCTGATGGAGCAACTGGCCGAACTGGACGCACAGCGCGCGAAGCTTATCAGCCATCGTGGCCGGGCGATCCTCGACGACGCGCAGGCTTTGCTGGAAAAGGCAGGCGTGACCGAAGTCACCACCCGCTTGCGTCAAGGCGACATTGTCGAAGCGCTCACCGCTGTCGAAGCCGACGCCCGGGTGATCCTGATCGGCAAGCGGGGCGAGGCGGCAGATTTCGCCAAGGGGCACCTTGGTTCGAACCTGGAGCGCATCATCCGAGCCAGCCACAAACCGGTGTTCGTCGCCTCGCGCGCCTTCAAGCCGATCTCGAAGGTGCTGGTCGCCTATGACGGCGGCGCTTCGGCAATGAAGGCTGTCGATCACATCGCCCGTAGCCCGCTTTTTCAGGGTCTTACCGTGCATTTGGTCACCGTGGGCGCTGCCACGCCCGAGGTCACCAGAATTCTGATCGATGCGCGCGCGATCCTGAAGGCCGCAGGAATCGAAGCGGAAACCTCCGTCCTTCCCGGCCAGCCTGAAGCAGCATTGGCCAAGCTGGTGGAGGACGCACAGTTCGACTTACTGGTCATGGGCGCCTACGGCCACAGCCGTATCCGCAGCCTGATCATCGGCTCGACCACGACCGCGATGATCCGGAGCTGCAAAGTGCCCGTCGTCCTGGTGCGATAAGCGAGTTCGTTCGTAACCTCCGGCGGCCCAACTAGGCCTCACAAGAAGCGATGCGGTGAGGGTCTGAGGGTCCACAAGAACTTCATCTTGCATTATATTTCGAATATGCTAGAAATACCGAATAAGGAGTCGCCGCCATGGACATCGACCTTGCTGCATCTCGCCTCGCCGCTCTTGGGAACTCGACACGCTTGCGTTTGTATCGTCTGCTTGTGCGTGCGGGCGAGACCGGGCTTTCGATGGGCCAGTGTCAGGAAAAGCTGGGCATTCCTGGATCCACGCTGTCACACCACTGCCGCGCATTGCTTCAGGTCGATCTGATCCAGCAGGAGCGGGCCGGCACCTCATTGATCTGCCGGACGAATTACCCTGTGATGCGCGGACTGATCGATGATCTGGCGGCGGAATGCTGCGCCGACGCCTGCGTGACGAGCAAATGAGGGCATATCCTCAGCCTCTATATTTCGATATTTCTAGCAGAAAAGGAACAGCGGAATGACAAAGACAGTTGCGATCCTTGGCGCGGGTCCAGTCGGGCTTGCCGCCGCCGCTCATGTGCTGGAGCGCGGCATGCTCCCCTTGGTTCTCGAGCAAGGCGATGCCGTCGGACACGCTGTCCGGGCCTGGGGCCACGTGCCCATGTTTTCGAACTGGCGCTACAACATTGATGCCTCAGCAGCTCGCCGGCTCGAAGGGGAGGGCTGGAAACGACCGGATCCGGAGGCACATCCGACCGGGGATGATCTTCTGACGGACTACCTCGAACCGCTTGGCCAATCACTTGCGCCTTGGCTGCAACTCGGTCGCCGCGTCGTGGCGGTCTCCCGTGAGGGAATCGACAAGGTCAAGGATGCAGGCCGTGTGAAGACGCCTTTCGTGATCGAAACCGAAGGGGTTACCGGCAGAGAATGGCATCGCGCTGATGCCGTGATCGACGCGACCGGGACATGGTTCCAGCCGAACCCGGGCGGAGCAGGTCGTCCTGTGCCGGGCGAAACCGGCAACGCGCGGATTACCTATGGCATGCCTGACGTGGCTGGGCAGGACAAGTCGCGCTTTGCTGGAAAGCAGGTGGCGGTTCTTGGTGGCGGCCATTCTGCGATTGGAACACTGATCGCCCTGTCTGATCTGCCAGCTACGCAAGTGATCTGGCTTTGCCGCGCCCCTACGATCACGCGGGCCTTGGGCGGTGGAGCGGCTGACCAGCTGGCCGCGCGGGGTGCTCTTGGGACCGAGCTTGCGCGGCTGGTAAAGGAAGGCCGCATCAAGCTGGAAAGCAGTTTCCGCCTTGCGTCCGTCGAAGGAACCAGCCCGCTGAAAGCAACGGCGACCGATGGCAGGCAAGTTGACGTTGATGAATTGGTGATCGCGACGGGGTTTCGGCCGGACCTCTCCATTCTTCGGGAGCTTCGGGTGTCTCTTGATCCATCACTGGAATGCCCGCCGGTTCTCGCCCCTCTGATTGACCCGAACCAACATTCCTGCGGCACGGTGCGGCCGCATGGGGCAATGGAACTCGAGCAGCCCGAACCCGGTTTCTACATCGCGGGGATGAAGTCCTATGGCCGGGCGCCGACTTTCCTTTTGGCCACGGGGCATGAACAGGTGCGTTCGATCGTTGCAGCCCTCGCCGGAGATCATGTCGCCGCAGCCCGGGTGGAACTTGACCTGCCCGAGACGGGGGTCTGCAACGGCCCGGGGCCGAAGGCAACGCAGGCTGTTGCTGCAAGCTGTTGCGGGGGGCCCGCAAAGACGCGGGCGGATGCCTGCTGTGCCAAGGATGAGGTGGCAAAAGACAAGGGTGCCTCGGGCTGCGGCTGCGGCACAACGGTTGAACTGGCCAAGGTCACCGCATGCTGTTGACCCTGCCGCCTGCCCGTCGCGGCTGGATCGTCACGGCGCTTGGCATCGCGCAAACTATCGGCTGGGCGTCCAGTTACTACATCCCTGCCGTTCTGGCCGCACCGATGGCGGCCAGCTTCGGCCTGTCGCCTGTCTGGGTGTTCGGAGCGTTTTCCATGGCGATGGTGGTTTCGGCCACGATCGGGCCATGGGCGGGGGCGCGGATCGACCGGATCGGCGGGCGGGGCGTGCTGATGCTGTCGAACCTGATCTTTGCCGCCGGACTGGCGTTGCTGGCGGCAGCGCCTTCTCCGGTCGTGTTGTTCGCCGGATGGGCTATCATCGGACTTGGCATGGGCATAGGGCTATACGAGGCGGCATTTGCCTCGTTGGCAGGCATCTACGGCAAGGAGGCGCGGGGACCAATCACCGGCATTACCCTGATTGCCGGTTTTGCCAGCACCGTGGGTTGGCCCCTGTCAGGGCTGATGCTGGCAAGCTGGGGCTGGCGCGAGGCCTGCATTGGCTGGGCGCTGATCCACCTCTTTCTTGCGCTCCCGCTGAACGCGCTTCTGCCCAGAGGAGCGCAAAAGATCACTGCCCCAATGCCGGACGCGGCAGAGGGACCACCTCCCCCACGTTTTGCGCTCTGGTTGCTGGCTTTTGTCTTTGCAGCAACCTGGTTCAACTCGACCGCCATGGCCGCGCATTTGCCGGGGCTGTTGCAAGCGGCGGGGGCCAGCACGGCCGTCGCCATCGCTGCAGGCGCCCTGATTGGCCCAGCCCAAGTAGCGGCGCGTATCCTGGAGTTCGGGTTGTTGCGGCGGTTCCATCCGCTGGCATCGGCCCGACTGGCCGCTTCGGCCCATCCGCTGGCTGCGCTTTGTCTGGTGGTTTTCGGTGGTCCTGCCGCCTATGGATTTGCCATATTGCACGGGGCTGGCAACGGTATCCTGACCATTGCCAAAGGCACCTTGCCGCTCGCCCTATTTGGGGCGGCTGGCTATGGCGCGCGTCTTGGTTGGCTCAATGCGCCAGCCCGTTTGCTCCAAGCTGCCGCTCCGCTTATCTTCGGTGCGGCGTTGGCGACTTGGGGTTTGCAGGCGATTTGGCTGACCGCAATGATCGGTTTGCTGGCGACCGCGGCGCTGCTCCTGCTCAGGCGAACCTGAGCCTCCGTGCCGCAACCCAGCTTGCAAGGGCCATGATGCCTGCTGTGGCAAGGCACAGGGGCAGCCCCCCGATCTGGTAGCTTAGGCCCGACAGGAGCGTGCCGATCAGGCGGCCTGCGGCATTGGCCATGTAGTAAAAGCCCACATCTCGTGTGATCCGTTCCGCCGATCCGAAGGCGAGGATCAGATAGGAATGGACCGAGGAATTCACTGCAAAGACGAAGCCGAACAACAGAAGGCCCCCGATCAGCGTGGCGGTCAGCCATGGCGCAGGCCCTTCGGCCGCCCATGCCGCACCGGCCAGAAGGAACGGGATCGGCACCAGCAGCCCGGCCCAGAGAATGGCCTTGCGGGTTGTCTCGGCCTCGGGCTGGCCCTTGCCACCCAGAAGCCGGGGGGCAAAGGCCTGCACCACGCCATAGGCGATGATCCAAAGCGCAAGGAAGCTGCCGATCAGGAAGAACGCCTCGCGCCGCCCTTCGGCAGTACCGTCGGACAGGACAGATTGGAAATAAACCGGGATGCCAACAACAAACCACACATCGCGCGCACCGAACAGGAACATGCGGGCGAGGCTCAGGCGGTTCACGCGTGCATCGCGCGACCGCCAGCCGCCCCAGGCCTCGTCCGATTTCATCCGTCCGGGCAAGCCCGCTGGCAAGAACAGAACAACCGCAATCAAGATGACCGCAAGCACCGCCGCCATGCCCCAGACAGCTGTCTGAAAACCTGCCAGAGCCAGAAGCGCCGCGCCGAGGAAGAAGCCCAGCCCCTTTACGGCATTCTTCGACCCGGTCAGCAACGCCACCCAACGGAAGAGTCCCCCATCTTCCTTGGGCGCAAGCAGTTTCACGGCGGATTTCGAAGACATCTTGGCCAGATCCTTGGCCACGCCCGAGACGCCCTGCACAGCCATGACAAAGGCGACCGAGGCGGCAACACCCCACGACGGGTCAAGCTGGGCGAGCGCGACCAGCGCCCCAATCTGCAAGACTAGCCCGCCATAAAGCGTAGCGGCCAGCCCGAAGCGCGCGGCCAGCCAGCCTGCCGCAAGGTTCGTCACGATGCCCGCCACTTCATACAGCAAGAACAGCCACGCAAGCTGCACCGGCGTGAAGCCAAGGCTGTTGAAGTGCAAGAGCACCAGCATCCGCAGCGCGCCGTCGGACAGCATGAAGGCCCAATAGGCCGCCGTCACGGCCGCATAGGCGCGCAACGGGTTCGGCGGCGGGGCGGCCGTGGTCACGGCTTCGGTCACAGCGACCCCGCGACCATCCGCGCGATGTCGGCGAGGCGGCAGGAATAGCCCCACTCGTTGTCATACCAGGCGTAGATTTTCACCTGCGTGCCGTTGATGACCATGGTCGACAGCGCGTCTATGATCGACGACCGCGGATCGTTGGTGAAGTCGCATGACACCAGCGGGCGCGTCTCATACCCCAGAATGCCCTCCAGCGGGCCTTCTGCGGCGGCCTTGAACAGCGCGTTCACTTCGTCTACTGTCGTCGCCCGCTCTACTTCGAACACGCAATCGGTGAGCGATGCGTTCAAGAGCGGCACCCGCACGGCGTGGCCGTTCAAGCGGCCCTTGAGTTCAGGATAGATCAGGGTGATGGCGGTAGCGGATCCGGTAGTGGTCGGGATCAGGTTCAAAAGCGCAGACCGCGCCCGGCGCATGTCTTTGGCCGGGCGATCCACGATGGTTTGTGTGTTGGTGACATCATGGATCGTGGTGATCGACCCGTGGCGGATGCCAAGCGCCTCGTGGATCACCTTGACCACCGGGGCGAGGCAGTTCGTCGTGCAAGAGGCCGCAGTGACCAGAGTCTGCGAGCCATCGTAAAGGTGATGATTGACGCCATAGACCAGGTTAAGCGCGCCACCGTCCTTGACCGGGGCCGAGACCACAACCTTCTTGACCCCCGCCGCATAGTAAGGCGCCACCTTTGCGGCGGTCTTGAAGACTCCCGTGCAGTCGATGACCAGATCAACGCCCTGTTCCGCCAGCGGCAGTGCTTCGATAGTCTTCTCATGCGTCAGCCGGATGGTCTGGCCGTTCAGAACCAGTGCTCCTTCACCGGCCGCGACCGGCGTGTGCCAGCGGCCATGGACGGAGTCAAATTCCATAAGCAGGGCATGCTGTTCGGCATCGCCGACGGGATCGTTTAGCATCACGATCTCACCGCCAGCACCGGTGTCGATCAGGTCGCGCAGGACAAGCTTTCCAATGCGGCCAAGGCCGTTGAGAGCGATGCGGGTCATGTGGGTCAGGCCTTTGCTTGTGCGTCAGTGCCGATAGCATCAACACGGGATTGGAGAGACATCCGGCTAAGCGACTCAAAAGGCAGCTCGACGAAGGTCATGATGCGCCGCCGCAGGCCAGCGTAGGTCTGAGCAAAGACAAGCGCCTTCTCTGCATCCGTTCCCGTTGCTTTCACCGGGTCTGGCAAGCCCCAATGGCCGGTAATGGGCTGACCTGGCCAAGGCGGACATTCCTCGGCCGCCGCCGTGTCGCAGACGGTGAAGACGAAATCCATCACGATAGCGCCCGGCCGCTGGAACTCCGAGATGTGCTTGGATCGCAGTAACGAGGTGTCATGGCCGTTGCGCTTCAGGATTTCCAGCGCGAAGGGGTTCAACTCGGTGTTGGGGCGCGTTCCGGCGGAGAAGGCCTGGAACTTGCCCTTGCCCAGATCGCGGAGCAAGGCCTCTGCAAAGATCGAGCGGGCCGAGTTGCCTGAGCAGATGAAAAGCACGTCAAAGTCGGTGTCGGGGATATTCGGGTCCATTTGGGCGGCGTCCTTTGGGGCAGAGAGCAAGGGGGCAAGGAGATCGGGCCGGGCACGACCAACATCGAGGGCGAGGTAGCCGATCAATCCTTCGGTCGTGTCGAGATCGACGGCGTAGTAGAGGGACCGGCCGACCCGCGTGACCTGCACGAGGCCAGACGCCGTCAGGTCTGCCAGATGGTGCGACAGCGTGTTCTGTTTCATCCCAAGCGCCTCGGCGATCTCGGTCGGCCGCACGCCCTGCGGGGCAAAGCGCATCAAGAGACGAAAGACAGCCATCCGACCGGGATGGCCGAGTGTGGCGAAGGCATGGGCGGCGCGATTCTGTTCCATACTTCCCGATTAAAGGAAGTAAATGAGTGCGTCCAATGAAGGTTTCATGACAACCCGGGTCGAAATGCCAGCCTGATTGATCCAGATCACTGCGGACATTGCCCGCTTATGCGCAGATGCGCATGAAGTGGAGTTCCCTGATGATCGTCTCCGTCCTTTCCGCCCTTGCCGAGCCAACCCGTCTTGAGGCGATGCGTCTCCTGTCTGATGGCTCGGAACACTGCGTCTGCGAGCTGATGCGCAAGCTGGGCGCGACGCAAAGCCGGATGTCGCGGCACATGCAGGTGCTGAAGCAAGCCGGGCTGGTGGTAGACAAGCGGGATGCGCAATGGGTGCGCTACCGGATCAGGACAGACCTGCCGCCGCATCTGCGCGCCCTGCTGGCTGCTGCCTTGGTCGAAGAGGTGATGGCATGAACCTCTTCACCTGGATGAACGACCAGCTTTTGCGGATGCAGTGGCTGTCCGACCTCGTGACAGCGGGGGTGCAGGCGGTCGGGCTGGACCCGGCCTCGCGCATCGGCGGCTCGGTGCAGTTCTTCGTCTATGATGTAATCAAGATATTCATTCTGCTGTCTGTCCTGATCTTTGTCATCTCCTACGTGCAAAGCTATTTCCCGCCCGAACGCACGCGACGCATCCTCGGTGGGCGGTCGGGGATCGGCGCAAACATCCTTGGCGCACTTCTGGGCACCATCACGCCGTTCTGCTCGTGCTCGTCTATCCCGCTGTTCATCGGCTTTACCGCTGCCGGGCTGCCGTTAGGGGTGACGTTTTCGTTCCTGATCTCATCACCTCTGGTGGACATGGCCTCGGTCATCCTGCTGGCCTCGATCTTCAGCTGGCCCATCGCGTTGGCCTATGTGGGGGTCGGCCTGCTGGTGGCGATCATTGGCGGCACGATCATCGGCAAGCTGGGGATGGAGGATCAGGTCGCTGGCTTCGTGCGCAACGTGCCGGTCACGGATGCGGATGAAACCATGACGCGGGCCGAGCGTCTGGCCTTCGCTCGTGATCAGGTGCTGGAGATCGTGCGCAAGGTCTGGCCATACGTCCTGATCGGGGTCGGCATCGGCGCGGCGATCCACAACTGGGTGCCGGCCGAAACCATCGGGGCGCTGCTCGGGCAGGACAAGTGGTGGGCAGTGCCGGTGGCCACCTTGGTGGGCATCCCGATGTACGCCGACATCTTCGGCACCCTGCCGATAGCCGAAGCGCTGGTGGGCAAGGGCGTTGGCCTTGGCACCGTGCTGGCCTTCATGATGGCGGTGACGGCGCTGTCGCTGCCCTCGCTCATCATGCTCAAGCGCGTGGTCAAGCTGCCGCTGCTGGCCACGTTCACCGGCGTCGTGACCGTGGGCATCCTCACCATCGGCTTCACCTTCAACGCCATCACCCACTGGTTCATCTGAAAGGACAGATCATGATCATCAAGATCCTCGGCTCGGGCTGCAAGAAATGCGTGACGCTTGGCGAAAACGCCAAAGCAGCGGCCGATGCGGCGGGCAAGGACGCCCAGATCGTCAAAGTCACCGACTTTGCCGAAATCGCGGCCTATGGCATCATGTCCACGCCCGGCCTGGTCGTGGATGAAAAGGTGCTGTCGGCGGGCAAGGTGCTGACCGCCGAAGAAATCGGGCGCCTGCTATGACGGAGTATAGCGTCTCCGCCCGCCGCATCGACAGCCACGGCAGCCTTGCGGTGGCCAAAGAGGCCGAGGTGGTGCTGGACACCGACATGGCCGGGCGGCGCGATGCGATGAACCCGGTGGAACTGCTGCTGTCTGCCCTTGCCGCCTGCATGCTGAAGGGGATCGAGCGGGTGACGCCGATGCTGCAATTCCAGATCGACGGCGCCGAGGTTGCGTTGGAGGCGATCCGCCAGGACGCGCCACCTAAGCTGACGCTGATCCGCTATCAGATCACCGTGGAAAGTGCCGAGACGGACCAGCGGCTGGACCTACTGCACCGCAACATCCTGAAGTACGGCACCATCTCGAACACGCTGTCCGGGGCGGTGCCATTGGAAGGCACGTTGACCCGAAAGGTCTGACCAAATGGCCCACGATCATGACCACAGCCCGCCCGCCGATCTTGGTCCTGCGTTCCGCTGGGCCGTTGGCCTGAACGCGGCCTATGTTCTCGTGGAAGGTTCTGCGGGCTGGATTACCGGATCGCTCGCCCTCTTGGCCGACGCGGCGCACAACCTGACCGATGTGGCCGGGCTAATGATCGCTTGGGGCGCGGCTGTGCTCGCAAAGCGGGCGGTCACCGCGCGGCATACCTGGGGTCTGGGGCGGGCCACGATCCTTGCCGCGTTGCTCAATGCCATCGCCATTCTTGTGGGTGTCGGTGCGGTGACATGGGAGGCGGTGCAGCGGCTGTCTGACCCAGTCGCCGTGCCCGGCCTGACGGTGATGCTGGTCGCCCTGATCGGGATCGGGGTGAACACCGGCTCTGCGCTCTTGTTCATGTCTTCGCGCAAGGGCGATCTGAACGCGAAGGGCGCGTTCCTGCACATGGCGGCAGATGCGGCGGTTTCGGGCGCCGTGGTGCTGGCAGCGGCCGGGATCATGGTGACTGGATGGAACTGGCTCGACCCCGCCGTGGCGATTGCGGTCAGCCTGCTGATCGCCGTTACCGCCGCCGGATTATTCCGCGAGGCGCTGCACCTGAGCCTTGATGGTGTGCCGTTCGAGATTGATCGTGCTGCCATTGCAGACTGGCTGGAGAGACAGGATGGCGTGCAGGGCCTGCACGACCTGCACATCTGGCCACTGTCCACCACGCGCACCGCGCTGGCTGTGCATCTGGTCTGGCAGGGAGCCGACCCCGACGCCTTCATCGACCGGGTGACCGATGCCTTGGCCGAGGCGCATGGCATCGCCAATGTCACACTGCAACTGGAAGGCCGCCCCTGCGACAGAGCAGCTTGATTACGTCACGGCCGAAGGATTCAACCGCTCTTTCAGGGCTTCAGAGAATCCCTTGCGTTCGAAATAGCGGCTGCGCTTTTCGCACAGCAGCATCTTGAAATACGGCACCATCTCGAACACCCTGTCAGGTGCCGTGCCGCTCGAGGGAAGCCTGCGTCGCAAGGTGTGACAGGGTCATTTGGGGGCAGGCATGGTCGGATGGCCGCGGATCGTATTGGCTGGGGCGGCCGTCGGCCTTGTTGGCGGGCTGATCGGCCTTGGCGGGGCAGAGTTCCGCCTGCCACTCTTGATCGGCCTGTTTGGCTTTGCGGCCTTGGAAGCTGTGATCCTGAACAAAGCCACCAGTCTGATTGTGGTGGCCACAGCGCTACCGTTCCGGGCGGGAACCGTGCCGCTGGATCAGGTGCTGGCCGAATGGCCGATCATCCTGAACCTTCTCGCGGGAAGCCTTCTTGGCGCATGGATCGGCGCCGGGCTGGCCGTTCGGATGAAATCTCGCACTCTCTATCGCGTTCTGGCCGGGCTTTTGGTACTGATCGCGGCAGTCCTGGCACTCAGCCACAGCACGAGCCTGTCGCCCGCTGCCCTTGTCACCGGACCTGCGCAGATCGTTGCGGGGCTTGTCGCGGGGTTCGGCATCGGCATCGTGGCTTCGCTGATGGGCGTTGCGGGGGGTGAGCTTCTGATCCCTACGCTGGTCCTTCTGTTCGGGATCGATCTCAAACTTGCAGGCAGCCTGTCGCTGGCCATCAGCCTGCCGACCATGCTGGTCGGGTTCGCGCGATACAGTCAGGACGACAGCTTCACGGTCCTGGCGCGCAACCGGGGCTTCGTGCTGTTCATGGCACTGGGTTCAGTGATCGGCGTCGCCATCGGCGGCCAACTTCTGGGGATCGTGCCCGAGGCTGTGCTGCTGCCGGTGCTGGTCGCTATCCTGCTGGTATCCTCCGTCAAAGTCTGGCGTCACGGCTGAGATCATATGGCGGCCGACAGGTTCACCCGCGTCATCAGGGCCTCGGCGCTTTCCTTGCGTTCGGAATAGCGATCAACAAGGTAATCCGCCCGGTCGCGCGTCAGCAGGGTGAACTTCATCAGTTCTTCCATCACATCCACGATCCGGTCGTAAAGCGGCGAAGGGCGCATCCTGCCTTCGGCGTCAAACTCCTGAAACGCCTTGGGGATCGAGGAATGGTTAGGAATGGTGATCAGCCGCATCCAGCGCCCCAGAATGCGCATCTGGTTGACCGCGTTGAAGCTTTGCGATCCGCCCGAGACTTGCATGACCGCCAGTGTTTTGCCTTGGGTTGGACGCACCGCACCGTCGGACAGCGGAATCCAGTCGATCTGTGTCTTCATCAGTCCGGTCATCGAGCCGTGACGTTCGGGCGAGGACCACACCATCCCCTCGCTCCATGCCACCAAATCGCGCAACTCGCGGACCTTGGGGTGCGTCGCGTCCACCCCGTCATCGACCAGCGGCAGCCCTGAGGGGTTGAAGAACCGCACATCCGCCCCAAGCCGCGTAAGGATGCGTCCGGCCTCTTCACCCGACAGCCGGCTGAAACTGCGCGGACGAAGCGAGCCGTAAAGGATCAGGATGCGCGGGGCGTGCGTCTTGTGCGGCGGGGTCATCAGCGCCGCCTCGTCAATGCCGGGGAATAGCGCGTCGTCGATATTGGGGGTATCGGTCATGCTGGGAACCTGTCGCGGGTGCGGTTGGCAAAGGCTACGAGCGACAGCATCACCGGTACTTCGACAAGGACGCCGACCACCGTGGCCAATGCGGCACCGGAGTTCAGGCCAAAGAGGCCGATGGCCACTGCCACGGCCAACTCAAAGAAGTTCGACGTCCCGATCAACGCGCAAGGAGCCGCCACCTTGTGCGGCAGCTTCCACGCAAAAGCCCAAGCATACCCGAGCGCGAAGATGCCATAGGACTGAATGATGATCGGCACGGCGATCAAGGCAATCAACAGGGGCTCTGCGATGATCACCTGTCCCTGAAACCCGAACAGAAGCACGACGGTTAGTAGGAGCCCGAGAACTGAGGCTGGCTTGATCCGGGCGGTAAAGGCGCTGAGGGCAGCCTCACCGCCGCGCGATATCAGGGCGCGCCGCGTGAGTGCCCCAGCGATCAGTGGGATAACGATGTAGAGGACGACAGAAAGGATCAGCGTCTCCCAAGGGACGTTGATATCGGTCACTCCCAAGAGGAAGGCCACGATGGGGGCGAAGGCCACCACCATGACGAGGTCATTCACACTGACCTGCACCAGCGTGTAGTTCGGGTCGCCCTTGGTCAGCTGCGACCAGACAAAGACCATCGCGGTGCAGGGGGCTGCGCCCAAGAGAATAAGGCCTGCAATGTATTCCGGGGCCTTGGCCGGGTCGATCAGACCAACAAAGAGGTGGTTGAAGAACAGCACGCCAAGGGCGGCCATGGTGAACGGCTTGATCAGCCAGTTGATGACCAGCGTGATGACCAATCCCTTTGGTCTGCGCCCGACGTCCTTCAGCGACCCGAAGTCGATGGCGATCATCATCGGATAGACCATAGCCCAGATCAGTATCGCCACGACAAGATTGACCGAGGCGTATTCAAGACCGGCCAGGGCAGCGAACAGATCGGGCATCAGGTTGCCCAGAAGCAGGCCCGCAAAAATGCACAGGGCGACCCAAAGGGTAAGCCAGCGTTCAAAGAGACTCATGCAGTTTCCTTTTGGCCTGGAATGCAGCAGGCTCCATTGGGTGGTGGGGTAAGGCCCATGATCAGTTCGGCAAGCGGGGCGAGTGCGGCCGGGTTCAGCGCGTAGCAGACCCGCGGCCCGTCAATCTCACCGGTGATCACGCCCGCAGCCTTCAGGATACGCAGATGCTCTGACACCGTCGATTGTGCCAGACCGACCGCCCCGACGATCTCACCGCCAATACAGCCGGGCGTCGCCTGAAGCAGGCGGAGGATCCGGATACGTGCCGGATGCGCAAGCGCTTTCGCCAAAGCGGCGGTGGTCGTTTCGTCTGTTGCCATCTGGACGCTTTCCAAGCCGATCCGTTTCCGTATATCGTCGATTTACGATTTCGTGCGCCATAGGACAAGCTTGTTCAAGGATGCAGGACATCGAAGTTGGTGCGAGGGGAGACGCGCCGCGAGGAGGACAAAGATGCAAAGCACACGCCGCGCGGTGCTTTTTGGTGCGGCTGCCGTGGCCGCGCCTTTCGTTGGTACAAGAGGCTGGGCTCAAGGCCCCGCGCCCTTCAAGTTTGCCCTGACGCCAGTCTTCCTCGACAATGACGCCGCAGTCATCGATGCCCTTCGGCTCGCTTTATCGCAAGGCATGGGACAAGAGATCGAACTCGTCCAGCGGCGAACCTATCAGGAGATTTCTGGCGCCCTGCTCGACGGCTCCGTCGATGCCGCCTGGACCTGCGGTTTTCCTTATCTTCAGCATCGGACCGAACTCTCGCTGCTCGGCGTGCCGGTCTGGAGAGGACAGCCGCTCTATCAATCCTACCTGATCGTCGGCAAGGACGACGCGGCAAAGACCTTGTCAGATCTGCGTGGTGCTGCGCACGCCTTCTCTGATCCTGACAGCAATTCCGGTTTTCTCGTCACGGCTTCCGACCTCGCCGGCGACCACCAAACGCCTGAGGAGTTCTTTTCCAGGGTGATCTTCACCTATGGCCACCGCAACGTTGTTCGTTCCGTCGCGGGAGGCCTGACGAGATCCGGCAGCGTGGACGGCTATGTGTGGGAAGCCCTCAGCGTGGCAGAGCCGGAGCTGACTGCCCAAACGAAGGTCATCGCCCGCTCGGAATGGCTGGGTTTCCCCCCAATGGTCGCGCGGAAGGATCGCATGGACGACCCGTCCGTTCAGGCGTGCCGGACTGCCCTTTTGGCTCTCTCGGACAATCCACTCGGCAAGCAGGCGCTGAAGCTTCTGAGCCTTGACGGGATTATTCCGGGGGAAGATGCGCTGTTCGAAGGGATCGCTGCCCGCATGGCAATCTTGGCGGACGGATGAGAGCCGTGCCCCGCTTTCGCGATCTGCCCGTAACTTTGCGCGTGCCACTTGTGATGGCCGGCCTAATGGTGCTGTTGGGTTTTCTTGCGAGCCAAAGCGTCCTTTCGGCTTTGGGCCGCGTTCAGGATGCGCGTCTGTCAGAGACCGCGCGGCTGCATGTCGAAGGCTTGTCCGTGGCCCTTGGGCCCTCCGTTTTGCGGCAGGATGTCTGGGAGGTCTATGACATTCTGGACCGGGCCCGCTCTGCCTATGATGGTCAACGCCTGCTGCTGTCGATCGTGGCGGACGAGCGCGGGCGCATCCTTGCCGCAACCGATCCGCGACGTGCACCAGTAGGGGAAGCTGTTGCGGGCTTCGAGGTAAACGCGGTGCCACCGGACGCCATCCGGATGACCGGTGACTCCACGCTTCGGGTCATGGCACCGCTCCTCTTTCAGGGACGCCAGATCGGTCAGATCGTGACCGAGCTTGATGTGACCGACCTGCTGACCGAGCGTCGGAATGTCTCGATGTGGCTCTTGTTCGGAAACGCGGCTGCAACGGCCCTTCTCGCATTCGGCGGCTGGCTGGCGGTTGCCCGGATCCTGCGACCAGTCGGCACGTTGGTGCTGGCGATGGACGATTCCAAAGGCGCACCCCGCCCGATTTCCGAGGCGGATATTCCCCGAGGCGACCCCGGCCTGTCGCGTTTGATCCTCACGTACAACCGGATGACCACGGCTGTCGAAAGCCGCGCCGAGGCCGAGCGTCGCTTGGCCGAGCGTGAACGCTTCGTCAGCCTCGGGCGCCTTTCGTCTTCGCTGGCGCATGAGGTGAACAACCCGCTGGGAGGTCTCCTCAATGCAGCGGACACCATCCGCACTTATTCGGACCGTCCGGAGGTTGTGCGCCAATCCGCAGAACTGATGCTACGTGGGTTGTCGCATTTGCGAGACGTCACCCGCGCGATTCTTGATGAGAACCGCCTTGATCGCATCGGCCAGGTGCTCCGACGCGAAGACCTGGAAGACCTCAAGCTTCTCTTCGAACCGGAAGTATCCAGCCGCGCGCAATCTCTGACCTGGAAAGCGGAAGCGGGACAGGATGAGTTGGCAAGGTTTCCAGCCGCGCCCGTGCGTCAGGTGGTGCTGAACCTCCTTCTCAACGCTGGTGCCGCGGCAGGACAGAATGGTATTGTGGGTCTATCCGTAGCTGCGGAACAGGACCGTCTTGCCATTGAGGTTACAGACAGTGGTCCTGGCTTGGGCCAGGCTGATCTCGACCGATTGCTGGCATCAGGCCCCCTGCCGCCGGGCGGCGGCGTGGGTCTGCGCCTCGTGCACGATCTGGTGCGCGGGCTTGGGGGGGAAATCCAGCACGAGCGCAAGGATGCCCGGACATACGTCCGCGTCATTTTGCCGATGAAGGACAGTAGCGATGCTTGAAGGCAGACGCATTGTCCTGGTCGAGGACGACGAAATCATGGGGGCCTCGCTCGTTCAGCGTCTGGAACTAGAGGGCGCCGAGGTTCACTGGCACCGCCATATCCTGCGCGCCCTACCCGCGATCCGCACGCCCAGAAAGCCGGTCGATGCCGTTATCTGCGATATCCGGCTGCCAGATGGCACGGGCGAAGACCTCTACGAGACCCTGACAAGGACCGGACACCCACCGCCGTTCCTGTTCATCACGGGTCAGGGGTCAATTGATCAGGCGGTGCGTCTGATCCGCTCCGGCGCGTTGGATTACATCGCCAAGCCCTTCGACATCGGCCAGTTCCTTACCCGCTTGACCCAAGTGATGCAGCCGCGCGCCGATCAGGAGATGCCCCCCGAAACCGGTATTTCCGACGTAGCCCGAGCGGTCGACCGGCAAGTGAGCGATGCGGCAGGCCGCGCTTCACATGTTCTCCTGCGGGGTGGCCCTGGGCTTGGTAAACTCCGGCTTGCCCGGCGCATTCACGATCATTCCGACCGACGCGCGGCCCCTGCAATCATCCTCGACGCTTTGGCGGGGCCAGTTGAAAACGAGACGCTCGCCAGGGCCATCGCTGACGTCGGCGAGGGAAGCTTGATCATCGTTGGCATCGGTCGCCTCCCCTCGGATAGCCAAGGCCTACTGCTGGCCAGTCTCAGAGAGAGAGACTTCCGGCTCATCGCTACTGCCGGGCTGCGGCTTGAGGAAAAGGGGGCTGATCATTTTCGGTCCGACCTCCAGTCGCTCCTGACCTCCCATGAAATCGTCATCCCGGCTCTGGCCGAGCGGCCGGAAGATGCTGTCTGGCTTGCGGCCCGGCTTTTTCCCGCGATGAATGCCCGCAGGGTAGTTCTGCTGACCGGCATTGCCGCGTCCGCCGAAGAGGCCATCCGGGCGCATGACTGGCCGGGCAATGGTCGCGAGCTGCGCGCTAGATTGCTGCGTGCTGTCGAGGCTGCAGTTGGTGATCTTGTGCTGACATCGGACCTGTTTCCAGAGCGCGCCGGAGATGCAGGGCTACGATCCCTTGCCGAGGTGCGAGATGCAGCCGAGCGGTCGCAAATCGCGGCTGCACTGGAGAGAACCGGGGGCCAGGTCGGCGAGGCGGCAAAGCTTCTGCGGGTCTCCCGGACCACGCTGTGGGAGAAGATGCAGAAGCTTGGTCTTTGACTGGGCAAGCGCCTGACTTCTGGTCATTGGCATGTTCGGAAACCCGAACACCTGAAAATAAGCCATGTTTTTGAGCGGTTTGCAAACGGGCAGGCAAGACATTCAGCCGACCAGACCGAAGCTGTCTCCTGCTAACCTTTGGGCAAGGGAGCCAAGGGAGGAATAGCTACCATGAAATGCAACCGGTTGGTCGATGTCGGCCGCCGTCAGTTCCTGCGCGGGGGTGTTCTCGGCGTTGCAGGGGCTGCGGCGGCAACGGTCATGCCTGCAGGGCAGGCTCAGGCGCAGACGGCGCGCGCGATGCTGGACTACCCGTCCACCAAACTGGCGAACCTCGCCGATCTCAAGGTGAACGAGCCTATGGATATCGGCTATCCTGACGCGGAAAGCCCCGGTATCCTCTTGAAATTGGGCACCGCTGTTGAAGGCGGTGCCGGACCTGATGGGGACATCGTCGCCTATACGGTCCTGTGCCCGCACAAGGGCTTTTACATGAGCTATCACGCTGCCGACAAAACCTTGAACTGCCCGGGCCACTTCTCGCGCTTCGACTGTGAAAAGGGTGGCCAGCAGGTCTGGGGTCATGCCACGCAAAACTTGCCGCAATTCGCGCTGCGTGTGGACGACAAGGGCGACATCTATGCCGAAGGCGCTGACGAGCTGATCTACGGCCGTCTGTCCAACGTGCTGCAAGGGTAAGGGGGCGATCATGGCTTACAAACGCAACATCGACCGCCTGCCAATCATTCCCGCAGGCGCAAAAGAGCACAATGTCACCTGCCACTACTGCATCGTCGGATGCGGATACAAAGCCTACACTTGGCCGCTGAAAAAGCAGGGCACAACTGACAGCAACTGGATGGGCGAAGACCTTTCCAAGCAGCAGGGCGCCGAAACCGAAGCTTGGTATGCGCCGTCGATGTATAACGTCGTGAAGCAGAATGGCGCCGACGTGCATTTGGTAATCAAGCCGGATGTAAATTGCCAGGTGAACTCGGGCCTCGGCTCAATCCGCGGCGCGCGAATGGCGGAAAACCGGCGCTCGGATGTGACCGGCAGCCAGAAGCAGCGTCTGACAGATCCGATGGTCTGGCGCTATGGCACTTGGCAGCCGACATCGTGGGATGACGCGCTGGATCTGGTCGCCCGCGTGACGGCAAGGGTGATCGACAAGGACAACGAGAACGACCTCTACGTCTCGATGTTCGACCATGGCGGCTCCGCCGGTGGCTATGAGAACACCTGGGGCACGGGCAAGCTTTACTTCGAGTCGATGAAGGTCAAGCATTGCCGCATCCACAACCGCCCGGCCTACATGTCTGAGGTGCACTCCAGTCGCGACATGGGCGTGGACGAGCTGAACTACAACTACGCTGACTATGAAGTCACCGACACCATCTTCCTTGTCGGCACCAACCCGATGGAATGCCAGACCAACCTGTTCCTGAACCACATGGTCAAGGGCATGCAGAACGGGGCGAAGGTTGTCATCTCGGACCCGCGCCGCACCGTGACGGTCGACAGCTGTGAACAGGTGGCAGGGGCCGAGAACGTCCTGCATCTGCCCATTACCACTGGCTCGGACGTCGCGCTGCACAACACGCTCTTCACCTATATCGCCGATCAGGGCTGGGTCGATGCCGACTTCATCGCCAAGTCCACCTTCCAGGGTGATGTGGCAGTGGCCGCAGACTCGGCCTATCCGGCGTCCCTCGGATCGTTCGAGGCTGCACGCGTCGCCTGCAAGATGAGCCTTGCCGACGGAGCCGCAGCCACGGGTTTGACCGAAGCGCAGCTAATTCAGGCCGCTGAATGGATCGCCAAACCGAAAGAAGACGGTAGCCGCCGTAAATGCGTGACCGGCTACGAGAAAGGCATCATCTGGGGCAACGACAACTATCGTGCCATTGGCAGCCTGCTGAACATCGGTCTTGCCACCGGCAATGTGGGCCGCGAAGGCGGTGGCGTTTGCCGTCTGGGCGGTCACCAGGAAGGCTACTACCGTCCGTCCGACGCCCATGTCGGCCGCCCTGCTCCTTACATCGACCAGTTGATCATCGCGGGCGGCGGCAAGGTGCATCACATCTGGGCCAACGACCACTTCAAGACCACGCTGAACGCCTCTGAGTTCAAGCGCGTCTACAATCGGCGGTCCAACATGGTGAAGGAAGCGATGGACGCCCGCGCCGGGGCGACGCGCGAGGAGATGGTCGATGCCATCGTCGGCGCAATCAATGCGGGCGGGCTGTTCGTCGTGGACGTGGACATCATCCACAGCCAGATCGGCCAGGCGGCCCATGTCATCCTTCCGGCGGTGGAATCCGGCGAGATGAACCTGACATCGATGAACGGCGAACGCCGCCTGCGGCTGACAGAAAAGTACATGGACGCCCCCGGATCGGCCAAACCCGATTGCATGATCGCGGCCGGGATCGCGCAAGCCCTTGAACGCGTGCTGCGCGAAGAGGGCCGGACCGAGTATGCCGACCAGTTCAAAGGCTACGACTGGGCCAGTGAAGAAGACTCCTTCATGGACGGTTACAACAAAGGCAATCCCGAAGTCACCTATGAACGCCTCCGCGCCATGGGCAACGACGGGGTGCTGGAGCCGGTGACCGGCTTTGCCGATGGCAAACTGGTCGGGACCAACCGCCTTTATGAAGACGGCGTGTTCAAGCGTCATGGGCGCGAAGATGGCAAAGCCCTGTTCTGCATGGGCGAATGGCGGGGTTGGCAGGCAGCAGGCAAGGCGCAGCAACAAGCGAACCACCGCTTCCTGATCAACAACGGCCGCGCCAACATGAACTGGCAGAACTGGTTCCTCGATCAGGGCAACGAGTTTGTCATGGACCGCTTCCCGGTTCCCTTCATCCAGATCAACCCCGACGACATGGCCGATCTGGGCATCAAGGCGGGCGATATGGTGGAGGTGCACAACGATATGGGCGCGACGCAGGCCTTGGCCTACCCGGAACCCACGGCGAAGCGCAATGAAACCTTCATGGTCTTCGGTGCGCCAAACGGCGCCCAGGGGAACATCGTGAACCCGGGCGTCAACGAACTGATCCTGCCGGACTACAAGCACACATGGGCCAACATCCGCAAAATCTCGGATGCCACCCCGGCTTCGGCGGCGGTGTCCTACAAGTCGTGGGAAGTGGAACTCTAAAAGAAAATTGATGCGCCGCCGGATCGTTTCCGGCGGCGCACAATCCACGCCGGTGAGGAGGCAGCCTTGCAACTAGCTTACGTTACACTTCAGGGTCGTGGGCGGACCGATGCGCTCATCGCAGCCGTCGCCCAACAGCTGCAGACGGATGGACTGCGTCTTTCCGGAACGGTTCAGTCGAATATCGAACGTCCGGATCGGCGCAAATGCGACATGGATCTGATGATCCTTCCTCAAGGTCCCGTTGTCCGGATCAGTGAGGATCGCGGCGACCTCGCGTGGGGCTGCACGCTTGACTCGGGCGCGCTTGAACAGTCAGTCGCCGAGGTTCAGCGACGCCTATCGGGCGCTGACATGCTCATTGTGAACAAATTCGGCAAGCGCGAGGCCGAGGGCAAAGGTCTGATCCCCGTCATTGGCGATGCGGTCGATCTGGGAATTCCGGTCCTTGTAGGTGTCAACGGCCTTAACCTTGCGGCGTTTCTGTCCTTTGCTGGCGAGGACGCAATTGCACTGCCCACCGATGTCGCCAGTGTGGTCCAGTGGTGCAGACAATCCATTGTCGCGGAGACGGTGTGATTCTCTGGACGATTCAGCAAACAGCACCGATCAGTAGCGAAAGTCTCATCGACAGCATAATGCCGGTTAGGCGTGAATGGTCAGACTGACCTTGGCGCAAGAAGAATGACTGCCGCGCCGAGAAGGCAAATTGCACCCCCAGTCACATCCCACGCATCGGGGCGCTGCTTCTCAACGGCCCAAAGCCAAATAAGCGACGCCGCGATATAGACGCCTCCATAAGCCGCGTAGGACCGCCCGGCGAAATCCGATGGCGCGAGGGTCAGGAGCCAGGCGAACACGGCAAGGCTGACTAGACCGGGCGCCAGCCAAAGCGCGCTCGCGCCCTGCCGCATCCAAGCCCAGACCGCAAAGCAGCCGACGATTTCGGCCATGGCCGCCCCGGCGTAGATCAGGATGGTCCTCAAGTTGAAGCAGCTCCCGGCAAATGGAAATCATCGAAAATGGCGCAGGCTCCCGGGTTCCCGCCGCGGCAGCCTTCATCGCAACGGACAAGGATCGCAGCGAGAGCGGCTTCCAGCGCCTTCAGCTCCGCACGTTTGGCTCGCAGCGCGCGAATGTGTTCCTCGACGACCGGGCGCGCCATAACGCAGGCCGTTGCGGGAGCCTCAGCTGCAGCCAGCAGATCGCGGACCTGCGGTATGCCCAATCCGAAATCGCGAGCTCGCCGAATTAAGGCAAGCCGCGCCACTTCCTTCGAGCCGTAGGCCCTGCGGCCCGCGTCGCTGCGCGGCGTCGGTGGCAAGAGGCCGATGCTTTCGTAGTAGCGAATTGTGGGTGGTGTGCAGCCAGACTTGTCTGCTGCCTGACCGATCGAGAGGGACATCACGCCACCTTAAAAATTTATCTTGCTCTTAAAGTAGCTTTAAGTGCTACGCCGAAGCAAGCCATCAAACTGGAGGATTCCATGTTCTCGCGAAAACTTGCCATCACCGGGACGGTTGCCGCCTGCGCTGCCTGTTGTGCGCCACTGGTCGTGCCCGTCGTCTGGCCAGTCTTGATCGCCGCCGGTCTGGTCGGCACTGGTGGTGCCGGTGGCGGCTGGTTGGCGGGTCTGAGCCTCGATGTCATCCTGTGCGGCGGCATCGCCCTTGCCGCGCTGGCTGGCGGTGCCGTCTGGCTGTGGCAACGAAACAGACGCGTGCAGGCGCAGGTTCCGAACCTTTCCGAAGGGGCGCAATGCGACCCTGAATCCTGCGGGCCCGCGAAAAAAGCGAATGCCTGAGCTAAACAGCATTCGACCGATCTACTGTGCCAAGTCCGCCGCTTGGTTGGCAGTAATTCAAGCTGCTGCCCAAGTCGGCAACGGCTGATCATTCCCGAAACACCTAGATGAGTTGGATCGCAATCTCGCATTGGCTGTGACATCGCCGGGAAGGCTTCATCCGACGTCGTGCATCAGCTTCCCTTCAAGCTGGCTATCATTCCTTGAGGCTGATTTCAGCTGTTGGCCCTTGATCAGCGCATAGACCGCGGGAATCACTACAAGCGTTAGAACTGTCGACGACACCATGCCGCCGATCATCGGCACGGCAATACGGCTCATCACCTCGGATCCGGTGCCGCTCGCCCAGAGGATCGGCATCAGGCCGGCCATGATGGCGACCACGGTCATCATCTTCGGGCGCACCCGCTCTACCGCGCCCACCATGATCGCGGCGTTCAGGTCGGCGCGGGTAAAGGCCCTTCCATCACGAGCGACTTCTGCGCGGCGTTCTGCCAGAGCATGGTCAAGGTAGATCAGCATGATCACCCCGGTTTCGGCAGCAACGCCTGCCAAGGCAATGAAGCCGACAGCGACGGCGACGGACAGGTTGAAGCCCATCGCCCACATCAGCCATACCCCGCCGACCAGCGCGAACGGCAGCGACAGCATGACGATCAGGGTTTCGGTCAGCCTGCGGAAGTTCAGGAATAGCAGCAGAAAAATCACGGCAAGCGTGGCAGGCACCACGATCGCAAGCCGTGCCTTGGCGCGTTCGAGATATTCGAACTGCCCGCTCCACCCCAGCGAATAGCCAGGCGGCAGGGCCACCTCACCCGCCACAGCCGCCTGCGCGTCAGCAACGTAGCCGCCCAGATCGCGCCCCGCGATGTCGACGAAGATATAGACGGCAAGCTGCCCGTTCTCGGTGCGGATCGAGGTGGCGCCGCGCGTGCGCTCCACCTTTGCCACTTCCCCGAGGGGCACGGTACCGCCGCCGGACAAGGCAATCTGAACCTCGCGGGCGATGGCGTCGGGGTCTTGCCGCAAGGCCGCCGGATAGCGCAGCGCAACGTTGTAACGCTCGCGCCCTTCCACCGTCTGGGTGATCGCCTCGGCCCCGAGTGCCATTGCAATGACCTCCTGCACATCCGCGATCGACAGGCCATAGCGCGCCAACCTTTCGCGGTCGGGCACGATGTCCAGGTAATAGCCGCCGATCACCCGTTCGGCATAGGCGCTGGTGGTGCCGGGCACGGCGCGCAAGACCGCTTCGACCTCGCGCGCGATGCGCTCCATCTCGGGAAGGCTCGTGCCAAAGACTTTCACCCCGACCGGGGTCCGAATTCCCGTCGCCAGCATGTCGATGCGCGCACGGATCGGCTGCGTCCAGGCGTTCGACACGCCGGGAAACTGCAGGGCCGCGTCCATCTCGGCGCGCAGAGATTCCATCGTAACACCCGGTCGCCATTCCTCGCGCGGGCGAAGCTGAATGATCGTCTCGAACATTTCCGTCGGTGCAGGATCAGTGGCCGTCAGCGCGCGCCCGGCCTTGCCGAAGACCGTCTCTACCTCGGGGAAAGACCTGATGATGCGATCCTGCATCTGCATCAACTCTGCTGCCTTGGTGACGGATAGACCCGGCAGCGTGGTGGGCATGTACATCAGCGTGCCTTCGTCCAGTGCCGGCATGAACTCCGACCCCAGTTGGCGCGCGGGCCAGACGGTGGCGACGAGCGCCACCACGGCCAGCAGGATCGTGAACACCCGTGCCTTCAGGACCCAGGCGATGACGGGTCGGTAAAGCGCAATCAGGATACGGTTCACCGGGTTCTTGTGTTCGGGCACAATATGCCCCCGCACAAAGATCACCATCAGTGCTGGCACCAGCGTAACCGACAGCAGGGCCGCGGCGGCCATGGCAAAGGTCTTGGTAAAGGCGAGCGGACCGAACAGCCGCCCCTCCTGCCCTTCCAGCGCGAAGATCGGCAAAAACGACACGGTGATGATCAGAAGGCTGAAGAAAAGCGCGGGGCCAACCTCGGAGGCTGCCTTGATCAGCACCTCTACCCTGTCTGCGCCCGGCTCGGCGCGTTCCAGATGTTTGTGCGCGTTTTCGATCATCACGATTGCCGCGTCGATCATGGCACCAATGGCAATGGCGATGCCGCCCAAGCTCATGATGTTGGCCCCGATGCCAAGCGCGCGCATTGCGGCGAAGGCCATCAGAAGGCCGACCGGCAGCATGATGATCGCGACGAGCGATGAGCGGACATGCAGAAGGAACAGGAAGGTCACCAATGCAACGACGATGCTTTCCTCCAAGAGCGTCGTGCGCAATGTCTCGATGGCCGAGAGGATCAGGCCGGAGCGGTCATAGACCGTCACGATCTCCACCCCCTCGGGCAGGCTTGTGGCGATGGTGGCGATCTCGGCTTTGGCGTTGTCGATCACGTCGAGCGCGTTCGCACCCACCCGTTGCAGTACGATGCCCGAGGCAACCTCGCCCTCGCCGTCCAGTTCCGCAATGCCCCGGCGTTCATCCGGCACGATCTCGACCCGCGCCACATCGCGCAACAACAGCGGCACGCCGCCATCGGCGCGGATCGGCACCATTTCCAGATCGGCGATGCCGCCCAGATAGCCGCGCCCGCGCACCATGAACTCGAACTCGGACAGCTCGACCGTGCGGCCACCGGTGTCCATGTTGCTGGCGGCAACCGCGTCGCCGATCTCCGACAGGGTGACGTTCAGTGCCCGCATCCGTACCGGGTCGACAGTGATCGAGTATTGCTTGACGAAGCCGCCGACGCTGGCCACTTCGGACACGCCGTCGGCGCGGCTGATGGCAAAGCGCATCACCCAGTCCTGCAGAGACCGCAGTTCGGCGAGGCTCAGGTTTTCGCCCTTCAACGCGTATTGATAGACCCAGCCCACGCCGGTGGCATCCGGGCCAAGTGCGGGCGTTACCCCGTCAGGCAGCCGCGCCTCAGCGGCATTGAGGTATTCCAGCACGCGCGAGCGCGCCCAGTAGGGATCGACGCCGTCCTCGAAGATCACATAGACGAAGGAGATGCCGAAAAACGAGAACCCGCGAACCACGCGGGAGCGCGGCACTGTCAGCATGGCGGATGTCAGGGGATAGGTGACCTGATCTTCGACGACCTGCGGCGCCTGTCCGGGAAACTCGGTCAGCACGATCACCTGCACATCCGACAGGTCAGGGATGGCGTCGATGGGCAAGGTGCGCAGCGACCAGATGCCCGCCGCCACGGTGAAGGCGGTCGCGAACAGGACCAAAAGTATGTTGCGGGCCGACCAGGCGATAACTTTGGCGATCATTGCTGCACCTCCGGCGTGGCCAGCGCAGCAAGGGCGGCGTTCAGGTTGCTTTCCGCGTCGATCAGGAACGTCGCGGTGCTGACCACCACGTCGCCCGCCGCCACGCCGCTGACGATCTCGATCATGCCGCCGCCTCGTCGACCCACGGTCACCGGTTCGGGCCGGAACCGCCCCTCGCCCAAATCGAGGATCACGACCTGCCGGTCACCGGTGTCAATCACCGCGCCTTCGGGCACCTGCACCACGGGTGCGCCGCCCAAACGGATCTCCACCTCGGCAAACATGTTGGCGCGCAGGCGACCGTCGGGGTTCGGCAGTTCGATCCGCAGCTTGCCGGTGCGGGTCATCATGTCCACCTCAGGATAGATCGCGTCGATCCGGCCCGTCATCGAACCATCCGCCAGACCACGAAAGCTGACCCGAACCTCGTCTCCTTCGGCGATCTCCATCAGTGTGGCTTCCGGCACCTCCGCAATCACCCAGATCGTGGAGATATCGGCAATGCGGAACAACGTCTCGCCCGCCTCGGACATCATGCCTTCGACCGCCATCCGCTCCAGCACCACACCGCTGCGCGGGGCCATGATCGGGATGCTGACCGTTGCCTGACCTTCTGCGGCGATCCGGTCGATCACTTCGGCGGGTATCCCGAGGTTTTCCAGCCGCTGGCGTGCACCTGGTCGCTGCTGCCCTTCGCTTCGCACATCTGTGACGAACTGCGCGATGGCCTGCGCAATCTCTGGCGAGTAGAGCGTGACCAGCGGTGCACCTTCGGCAATCACGCTGCCGGTCGTCACGTCTGCCACGGATTCGATGAACGCGTCAGCGCGCAACGAAATTACACTGACTCGTCGCTCGTCTAGCGTCACGATCCCGGGCGCACGCAATATGGCGACCAGTGGTGCCAGAACGGCCTCCGTGCTCCGCACTCCCGTGCGCTGCAACTTGCCGGGAGAGACCGTGATTGACCCGTCGTCACTGCTCTCGCCGTCGTAAACCGGGATGTAGTCCATCCCCATCGAATCCTGCTTCGGCACCGGCGAGGTGTCGGGCAGTCCCATCGGATTTCGGTAGTAAAGAACGCGCCGGTCGCCCGCGGTCTCAGGTTCGGGCACGGCTACCGGATCGAACGTCAAATCCTCGCTGGCGAAGACAGGCAGGAAGGGTCGACCATCCGAGGACGATGCTTCGACCGCCGACCACTCGGGCAGTCCGTCCGGGTGGCGCCAGTAGATGACGGGTCCGGTTGCATCCGGGCCCTGCATAGCGGCAGCCTCTTGGCCCACAAGCATAGCGATCTGCATTTCCGCGAGATCCCGCAGGCCGGAGAGGGTGATGCCACCCTCTCCGGCCTTGAGGCCAGCCCATCCGGCACCTGCGGCGACAAGCGTGATCGCCACCAGTTTGCCAAGGGCGCTCATGGCGTTGCTTTCAGCTCGATCTGGGTTTCAACCGTCTCCTCTTCGCCCTGCACCTTGGCGGCAATCGAAAACCGCCAGCCGCCGGCCATAGTGATATCTGTCGCAAAGCGGTAGTTGCCTGGCGTCTCTGCAGACATAGCGGTCACGGGTGAGGTCATCGTCTCCATGCCATCTGGGGCCATGTCCATGCGTGTGGCAAAGATCACGGCACCCTCGACGGGCGTGCCAGTGCGCAGGTCGGTCAGGCTGACCTCGACGATCGCGCCTGACCCGACGCGATGATCAGTGGATACAAGTTCAAAACGGAAGTCTTCAGCGCCGCCAAAGGCAGTCGTGGAAGACAGGGCAAGCGCCAGAACGGCGCAACGAATGCGGGAAAGACGCATCTTGGGGACCTCATGAGGATTGAATGGAACGACAGGAGCCCGAGCCATAGGCCCGGAAACCACTTGCATCGGCCGCGTGTCGAAACACGCAGGCGTCAGATGCGCGGAGGTCGTTTCAATCCTTCTGGTCGCAGGCCGTCGCCTGACCAGGGTGGGTCCGGATATCCGATCCCGGAAATCAGTGCCGCGAAGACACCGGTGTCTACCAAGGGTGTCGGCAAGACAGTTGTGCTGACGGCACAGCGCAGCATCGCTATGCAGGCCAATTCGCAAGACGGGTCATCGGGGCAATCATCGTCACAGCAGGGCATCGCGGCCATGGCGATTTCGTTCGTCAGTGCAGAGGCAGGTTGCGACGTGGCCGAGACGAGCACCGCCACGGTCAGGAATAGGGCAAGGAAAAGGCGCAGGACTGCTCGCATCGTTGTTTTGTGTTGGATTTAAGCGGCGAGATCAAGTCGCATCGCCGTGAGCGCCGGAATCTCTCGCAACGCCTGCGGCCACATTACTCGCCTTACAACGCCGCTTCCTGCCCGCCGTGGTGGTCGTGAGCACAGTTGGCATGGTCGCCCAGAACCTCGATTACCCGGCAATCCGCAATCGTGCCGTGGGCGCATTGCACTATCATCCGCTCTAGTTCTGTCTCGAGCGCCTTCAGCCTTGCAAGCCGGGCACGAACGGCCAGAAGTTGGGCTTTTGCGATGGTATCGGCTGCCGCGCAGGGCTGATCGGGGCTGTCTTGCAGACTGAGGAGGTCACGGATCGCCTCCAGCGGAAAGCCCAACTCGCGGGCGTGACGTATGAAACTCAGCCGATCCAGTGTGCGTCGGGCATAGAGTCTTTGGTTGCCGGAACTCCGGTCCGGCTCTGGCAAGAGGCCGATCTGCTCATAATAGCGGATCGTTGGCACCTTGACGCCGGCCGCATCTCCCAGTTTTCCGATGGTCAGCACAGAAATACCTCTTGAAGCTATAGCTGCTAGAGACTTTATGTTCCCGAATCAATAATGGCAACTGCCCCGGTTCGGGCGGGGGAGCAATCATGTCTGACAAAAAAACACCTACTGCAGGCGCCACAGGTGCCGCCACGGTCGAATGGACCGTGACCGGAATGGATTGCGCGTCCTGCGCGACCAAGATCAAGAATGCAGTCGGGCGCCTGCCGGGCGTCAGCGGCGTCAACGTGGCAATCATGTCCGAGCGGCTAAAGCTGACGCTGGCCGAGGGCGGCGCGTCACACGACAAGATCGAAGGCACGGTGCGAGCGCTTGGCTATGAGATCGCGCCGCGCAAGGCCGGGGCGAAGAAGGATTTCGTGCTGCCAAGCGAGGTGCCGGAAGACGCCCACGACGAGGCCGATGGCCACGACCACGGCCCCAAGACTGCCAGCGCCAGTGTTAGCAGCACCGCTGGCGTGGGGTCTGCGAAATCAGCCGGCCATGACGACAGCGGCCACGGCAGCCCCGGCCATGTGCATGACGACCCCGCCGACCGGGGAAAGCCTTGGTATCTGACCAGCAAGGGCAAGTTGGTCATCTTCACCGCAATTCTGCTGGGTGCGGCCTGGATCATCGAATATCTCGCGCCCGAGATCGGCAAGTGGCCCTTCATTGCTGCCTGCTTGATCGGTGTGGCCCCGGTGGCGAAGCGTGCTTTTGCGGCGCTGCGGATGGGTCAGCCCTTTACAATCGAAAGCCTGATGACCGTGGCCGCGATTGGTGCTTTGTTCATCGACGCCGCTGCGGAAGCGGCGATCGTGGTGTTCCTGTTCGCCGTGGGCGAGGTGCTGGAAGGTGTCGCTGCCGGCAAGGCGCGCGACGGTATCCGGGCGCTGGCCAATCTGGTGCCCAAGACCGCGCAACTGGTTACGGGCAACACCACCCGCGAGGTGCCCGCTGAAAGCCTGACCGTCGGCCAGATCGTCATGGTCCGCCCCGGGGACCGCATCCCGGCGGATGGCGAGATCACCGAAGGCACCTCTGGCATCGACGAAAGCCCGGTGACCGGCGAAAGCATCCCGAAGAACCGTGGGCCGGGCGAGAACGTCTTTGCCGGGTCGATCAACACCGAGGCCGTCTTGCAGGTGAAAGTCACCAAGGCCGCCGAGGACAACACAATCTCTCGTATCATTCGTCTGGTCGAAGAGGCCGAGGAGGCACGCGCGCCGACCGAACGTTTCATCGACCGCTTCAGCCGTTGGTACATGCCCGCCATCGTCGCGGTCGCGGCGCTGGTGATTCTTGTGCCGCCCCTCGCCTTTGGCCAGCCCTGGGACACTTGGGTTTACCGGGGCCTTGCCCTGCTGCTGATCGGCTGCCCCTGCGCGCTGGTCATCTCGGTGCCCGCTTCCATCGCTTCGGCGCTGTCCACCGGAGCGCGGCGCGGCTTGCTGATGAAAGGTGGTGCAGTGATCGAGGCAGCTGCCAAGGTGAACCGCGTCGCCTTTGACAAGACTGGCACGCTGACCCATGGCCGCCCGGTGGTGACCGATGTCGTGACCTTTGGCGAAGCGACCGAAGCCGAAGTTTTGGCCGTGGCGGCGGGGGTCGAGACCGGATCGAGCCATCCTCTGGCCATCGCCATTCTCGCACGTGCCAAGGCGGCGGGTATTGCCGCGCTGCCGTCGAAGGACGCAAAGGCGTTGATGGGAAATGGCGTTGTGGCCACGGTCGGCGACGCGCCCGCCTGGGTCGCCTCGCCCCGCTTTGCGATGGACAACGGCGGACTTGACGGGCTGGGTCTGCGGCAAGCGACGATCTTCGAAGAGGACGGCAAGACGGCCGTGGCGGTGTTTCGCGAGAAGGTCCCACTCGGCCTGATCGCCATGCGCGACGAGCCCCGCAAAGACGCACCATACGCGGTGCGGCAGTTGAAGGCCATGGGGGTGTCCTCAGTCATCCTTACCGGGGATAACCCGCGCACGGCGGCGGCCATTGCCGGCAGTCTGGGCATGGAATTCCAAGCCGACATGATGCCCGAAGACAAGCTGAACGCCATCCGCAAAATGGCCGAGGCGGGCGGCGTGATGATGATCGGCGACGGCATCAACGACGCACCTGCGCTGAAACAGGCCTCCGTCGGCGTGGCGATGGGATCGGGCACCGATGTGGCGCTGGAAACGGCGGATGCCGCCATCCTGCGCGACCGGGTGACGGATGTTGCGGCCTCGATCCGGCTAGCCCGTGCGGCGATGGCCAACATCCGCCAGAACGTGACCATCGCACTTGGACTGAAAGCGGTATTCCTGGTGACGTCGGTTCTGGGGTTGACCGGCCTCTGGATCGCCATCCTTGCTGATACCGGGGCCACAGTACTCGTTACGCTCAACGCGCTACGGTTGCTGCGGTTTAATCCGGAACGCGAGGGCTGAGCCGATGATTTCGGGCTTCGGCTGGGCCGCCTTGGCCATCCTTGTGGGTTATCTTGGGCTGTTCTTCTGGGGCAGCGCGCAGGCGGCAGAGGCTGCCGGCAAGCCGATCTGGCTGTTCGGACGCGCCACGGGGCGGGACCGCCTCGCGGCCATCGGGTTTCGCGCGGCATTCGCACTGGCGTTCTTCGGGCCGCTTCTCTGGCTCGTCTGGCCGATGCTGCACAAGGCGGACCCGCTCTGGACTGAGGGGAAAGGACTGCTGCTTGGCGTTATCGGCATTCTTCTGGCAAGCATCGGTGCAATGATCGCCTTCGCCGCGCAGATGTCGATGGGCCGTTCCTGGCGGGTCGGCGTCATTCCGGGCGAGACGGGCGAGTTGGTTTCCGGCGGGCTCTACCGCTTCAGCCGCAACCCGACGTTTCTGGGCCAGCTCGTGCTGCTGACGGGCGTCGCACTCGCGCTTCCAGCCATCCCGACAGCCTTGGCACCAATTCTGTTCCTGTGGTCGGCGTCCACACAGATTCAGTCAGAAGAGACTGCCCTGCGCGGCAGCCTTGGTTCGGGTTACGACACCTATGCGGGCACTGTGCCGCGTTGGATTGGCCTCCCGAATAGGAGCAAGACATGAAGCACCTGTTGCTGCTGGCCGGTGCCTGCGTGTTCGTGGATCAGTCGTCCAAGGCAATGGCGCTTGTGTGGCTTGCCCCTGGAGCACCCGTTGCCGTCCTGCCGGGCTTCAATCTGACCCTCGGCTTCAATGAGGGCGCGAGTTTCGGAATGCTGTCGGGCGTGATGTCCGGACGGCCGCTGCTGATGGCGGCGCTTACCGGCGCGCTGACCCTCGTCTTCGCCATCATGGCCCTGCGCACGAAATCCCCGCTGGAAAGCGCAGGCCTTGCCATGATTGTGGGCGGGGCAACCGGCAACCTGATCGACCGTCTGCGGCAAGGTGCCGTCACCGATTTCCTCGATCTTTACTGGCAGGACTGGCACTGGCCAGCCTTCAACGGAGCGGACATCGCAATCACTGCGGGCGCGCTGTGCATCCTTTGCGCGGCCATTCCGACCAGACGACAAAAGGAGACCACGGTTGACTGAGCGGACCAATCCAACCCTTTCAGGCGAAGAGTATGCCCTTACCGGCGCGTTCCTGTTAGCCCTAGCCGCTACGCTTGGTGCCCTGTTCATCGGCGAGGTGCTGGGCCAGATGCCTTGCACGCTGTGCTGGTATCAGCGGATCGCCATGTTCCCGCTGGTGCCGGTCCTCGGAGTGTCGCTCTGGCGCGGCGACGGGGCGGCCAGAGCCTATGGGTTGCCGCTGGCACTGGCCGGTCTGGCGATCGCCACCTGGCATTCGGGTCTTTATGCCGGAATATTGCCCGCGCCCATCGTTCCCTGCACCAAGGATGGCCCATCCTGCACCGGTGAGGCGCAGATGATCCTAGGGCTGCCGATTCCCTATCTTTCACTGGTCGCCTTTGCCGCGATCTCTGCCTGCCTTGCCGTTACGAAAGGACCAAAAACTTGAACCGCCGCACTCTTCTTCTCGGGGTCTCCGCCCTTGGCATTGCGGCCTTTGCCGGCGGCGCTTACGTGCTGAACCAGCGCCGCACTGCCGAGGCAGAGGCCGCAGCCGCAGCGACGCCCGCTGCTGAAACTAACCTGCTAATCCGCCCGCATTCGCCCGTTCTTGGCCCCGCGGACGCGCCTGTCACGCTGGTCGAATTCTTCGACCCCTCTTGCGAGGCGTGCCGCGCGTTTCACCCCGTCGTGCAGGAAATCCGCCGCCAGTTCCCGACCCAGGTGCGGGTCGTGATGCGCTATACCGTGTTCCACCAGGGATCGGACGAGGCGGTGCGCATTCTTGAGGTCGCCCGGATGCAGGACAAGTTCGAGCAGGTGCTGGACGCCATTCTCGAAAAACAGCCCACTTGGGCCCTGCATGATGGCCCGCAAATGGATGTGGCCTGGCGGGTGGCTGGCGCTGTCGGCCTGGATCTCAAGAAATCCGAAACCGAACGGCTTTTCCCCGGCATCACCGGCGTCCTCAATCAGGACGCGGCAGATGTCGAGGCGCTTGGCATCCGGCAAACCCCGACGTTCTTCCTTAACGGCAAGCGGCTAGAGAACGTCAGTGCCGAAAGCCTGATTGCCGACGTGAAGCTTGCCGTCGAGAGCCCATGATCCGACAGACCTAGGATCGGTCGGAGAAAGCTGCGAAGACGGCCAGCGTGCGAGCGCTGACGTGATGCTCGATCCCCTCGGCATCGCGTTCAGCTGTTTCGGGGTCCAGGCCAAGGCTGATCAGGAAGCGCAGCACGATCTCGTGGCGGCGGCGGCACTCCCCCGCTAGCGCCCTGCCCTCTTCCGTAAGGAAGACTGAGCGATACTTCGCGCGGGTGATCAGACCGTCTCTAGCCAGACGATCCAGCGTCTTGGCAACAGTCGGGGCTTTGACGCCCATCTTTGTCGCTATATCGACTGGTCGCGCCTCGCCATTCGCATGAATAAGCTCGGCAATCAGTTCGACATAGTCTTCAGCCAATTCGCTGCGCCGCGCTTCGCGCACACCCTGAAACGCCTCGGCCCGGGCATCGTGCGGGCGGGGATCGGGTTCGGCGGGCATGCTCTCAAGGTGGTTATCCTGCATCATCAACCCAGTCTTGCATGAACCTTGTTGACAGGCAAAGGCAAAGAGCAGAATGTTAGCCAAGCCTAACTTTATTTGCTCAGACTTGTTCATGGCGAGCGGGATTGCCGAAATAGAGACAACTGCCCTTCCAGACCATGCGCAATCCGAAATGAGGATCCTCAGTGCCTGACGAAAAACAGCAATCTGTCGATCCCGCGCGCCGCGCATTGCTGATCGGAGGCCTTACTGCCGCCGGCGGCGCTGCGGTGCTGGCGAGCGGTGCGCGGTCGCAGTCTGCCCCCGATCCCATGGCCGGTCACGACATGTCCGCCATGGCTGCCGATCCCTATGCGACACCGATGTCCGGCATGGCACACGGCAACATGACCACGGTTGGTCAGGTCGATCACGCCCGGAACGGCTTTGACCCGACGCCGATGCTGACCGACTGGGACACCGGCACGACCGAGCTTTTGCCCGACGGGCGCACCCTGCGTACCTTCGATGTCGATGCCATCGACAAGGAAATCGAGATTGCCCCCGGCATCTTCTTTCCCGCCTGGACCTTCAATGGTCGCGTTCCCGGACCTGCGCTCCGTGCCAAGGAGGGCGAGCGACTGCGGATCATCTTCCGGAACTTTGGTTCGCACCCGCATTCGATGCATTTCCACGGCATCCATTCGGCGCGGATGGACGGGGTTCCCGGTGCGGGCCTGATCGGCCCAGGTGAGGAATTCATTTACGAGTTCGACGCCAAACCGTTCGGTTGCCACCTCTACCACTGCCACGCCCTGCCGCTGAAGCGGCATATGCACAAGGGCATGTACGGGCTGTTCGTGATCGACCCTGATCCCGCACGGCAATCTGACCCAGCCCTGACCGCCGTCGCCGCTTCGCGACTGCTGGGCAGCCCCGAAAATGCCAACTGGCAGGAAATGGCGATGGTGATGAACGCCTTCGACACCAATTTCGATGGCGGCAACGAGGTCTACGCCTGCAACACCGTGGGCCAAGCCTACATGAACGTCCCGATCCGCATCGACAAATCGCGCCCGGTGCGCATCTACCTTCTGAACGTCACCGAGTTCGACCCGATCAACTCGTTCCATCTGCACGCCAATTTCTTCGACTACTACGATACTGGCACCACCCTGAGGCCCACGCAGCGCACCGTCGATCTCATCATGCAGTGTCAGGCGCAGCGCGGCATCCTCGAGTTCAGTTTCGCCGACCATGAAGATGGCATGTACATGTTCCATGCCCATCAGTCCGAATTCACCGAACTGGGCTGGGTCGGCATGTTCGACGTACGGGGGCCAGCAGCATGAGCGACCAGAGCCAATCCGCCCGGTCCCCCCTCATCCGGCTTCTGCTGGTGTTGCTGCCGCTGGCGGCGATGTTGGCTTCCTTTGTCTGGATCGCCTCGCTCGATCCCCTGCGCAGCTTCAACAATGGCGCTCCGCCGGTCGAGGCGCTGACGATTGAGCGCACCATCCTCGACGAAACCGGCATCCAGCTTCTGGTGCGGGCTGGTGGGTCAGAAGCAATGGTCATCGCGCAGGTCGCGGTGGATGACGCTTACTGGTCCTTCACGCAAGACCCTGCCGGGCCTGTCGCGCGCGGCGATACCGTCTGGCTGCGCATGCCCTATCCTTGGGTTCTGGGCGAGGCACATCGCGTCGCCATGGTCACCAATACCGGCACAGTGTTCGAACACGAAATTCCCGTGGCTGTGCCGACACCCAAGGTCAGCGCCGGACAGTTGCGCCTGCAGGCGCTGGTGGGCGCGATTGTCGGCTTGCTGCCGGTGGCACTTGGGTTGATGTTCTATCCTGCGATGCGCGGCTTGGGTCGGCAGGGCATGAACGTCCTTCTGGCGTTGACGGTGGGTCTGCTGGCCTTCCTGCTGATTGACATGACAGGCGAGGCGCTGGAATTGTCGGCGGACGCGGCTGCCCTGTTCCAGGGATCGGCGATGGTCTGGCTGGCGGCGCTGGCGAGTTTCTTGCTGCTGATGGCCATCGGTCGCTGGCGCGGTCAACCCGAGGGGCTGGCGCTGGCGTTCTACATCGCGCTCGGAATCGGGTTGCACAATTTCGGAGAAGGGCTGGCCATCGGTGGGGCTTTCGCCGCCGGATCGGCGGGGCTTGGTACCTTCCTCGTCCTCGGATTTGCACTGCACAATGTGACCGAAGGGATCGGTATTGCTGCACCGATGCTGCGTGTCCGGCCACCACTTTGGACCTTTGCTGCGCTGACGCTTTTGGCTGGCGGCCCGGCTGTACTGGGCATGTGGGCGGGCAGCCTCGCCTACGCCCCGCAATGGTCAGCACTGGCGCTCGCCGTCGGGGCCGGGGCGATCCTGCAGGTGATTGTCGAAGTCACCGCCTACCTGATGCGCCAGAACCCTGACCGGCCGGCCGTGCTGTTCTCGCCTGCTGTTCTTGGCGGCTTTCTTGGCGGCGTCGCGTTCATGTATGTCACAGCGGCGCTGATCAAGGTATAATCTCCGCAGGTTTTGGCCAAAGTCGCACGGACCGGATCGGGAACGCGACAGAACAAGAAACAAGGATATCCTATGCGGCCGAGCAGTATTAACAGGTCAGCGATCACAGCCGAGGACGTCGCGATGATAAACCGAGCCCCGCCCGTGGCTTTGAAACGGTTGCGGCCGATTTGTCTTGCGATTGGGTTTCTGGCACTTGGGGCCTGCACTGTCCCGATCAATCAGGCAACTGACAAGACGACTGGGTTTCTCAAGGAGCTGCCGGAAGGGGTCGCCCTGATTGCGGCACCGTATCAGAACCTGCAAGAAGTGATCCTGAAACCCGAAGACGGCTGCTATTGGTACCGCCATGTCGGGCCGGTTGAGACGACGATGTTGCCGCTGCGATCGGTTAGGGGCAGGCCGATTTGCACCGACGCTGCAGCCAACACTGCCTCGGTGGGCTGATCCAAAAAGTCCCGCTGGCAGCCACAAGCGCGCAAATGGGCGGTGTCCGTCACAGGGTCGTCGCCACATTCCCTTCTTCGGCGGGGTAGAGATGCGCCGTTACGCCAACCTCGACCTGATCGAACAGGTCGTTGATATGTGGCATGACCATGCGCACACAGCCCGAACTCGCGCGGCTTCCGATTGAACCCGGCAGCGGTGAGCCGTGGATTCGCAGATAGGTGTCGCGCTCACCGACAAAGAGATAGAGCGCGCGGGAACCCAAGGCATTTGCCGGACCGGGGGCCATGCCATCGACATATTTCGCGTAGATTTCCGGCTCACGTTCAATCATGGCGGGGGTCGGCGTCCAGCTTGGCCATTTCGCCTTGCGGCGGATCGTGTAAGTTCCGGGCTCGTACAGACCATCACGGCCGATGGCGACGCCGTAGCGCATGGCCGTTCCATCAGCCTGAATGTGGTAGAGATACCTCGCGATCGCGTCGACATGGATATCACCAGCCACAAGCCCCGCTCGCGCTTCGACGCGGGTCGGCAGCAGGCGCGGGTGCAACCCCCATGGATTGGTCGTTGCAGCGTCATAGCCCGGCGGAGTAACCTCCGCATCCCAGGCCGCCCACTGGTCTTGCAGATGCGACGCGGCGAGCACCGGGGCAGCAATCGGTGCCGAAAACAGCGCGGCTGTCGTTGCAATTAAATGGCGTCGTGTGAACATTGGCTTCGCTTTCTTCAAATTATCGCAGCGCAAATCCTTCGATTGCGTACGTATCGTTATATTAGCGGCTGGCAAAGCGGCCCGGTTGTCCAGTCAAGTCTATGTGACTTTTGGCCTCGCGTAACGGTTTTCACCGCAACACTTCAGCTATTGAAAAATAGCGCGACTTGCCGCGCCATTCTGACAATGCCGTGATCTGCTGAAGGATATGTTGCACCTCTAGTTGCTAGAGCAGTTAGGCGTCACTCTGCAATTTGGAGGATCTGACAGAATTGATAATTTCGGATGGACATCCGTTTTCCGGCAGGACGCACCTGCGAAGTCTGGCCAGACTGGGGATCGTCGTAGCGGCAGGCGCGTGCCTTGTCCTCGCCCTGCCGCCGTATTCGATTTTGCCGCTCGCGCTGGTTGCCTTCGTGGCGCTTGCACTGGTGTTGCGTGGCGCATCGTCGCTTAGGGCGTTCGGGCTTGGATATATGTTCGGCTTGGGACAGTTTGTGCTTGGCCTGTTCTGGATCACTGAAAGCTTTCAGGTCGAGGCAGACCGGTTCGGATGGCTCGCCCTGCCTGCTGTTTTCGGCCTCGCCGGGCTGCTATCAGCGTTTCCAGCATTGGCATGTGTCGTTGCGGCGCGCATGGCGCGGTCCGGCCTGCCTCCGGCACTGTCGCTGGCCACGGCCTGGGCGGCGTCTGAGTGGCTGCGAGGACATGTCGTCACCGGGTTTCCGTGGAATCTTGCAGCCTACACGCTGGCTGACTGGACCGTTCTGTCCCAAGCAGCTTCGGTGGTCGGCAGCTACGGGCTTGGATTTCTCCTCGTGCTGTGTGCGTCACTTGCTGGTCTCGCCTTCGGTCGTGCTGACCGCCATCTGCGGGTTCTTCGCCTGACTGGTGCGGCCGCGATTTTGGTCAGCGTTGCGGGCTTTGGAGTGGTACGGCTTGCCACCTCAGGCCCGGCTTCGGACCGTGGCACGCAGGTTCGGGTCGTGCAGCCAAACATCGCACAAAATGCCAAATGGGATGAAACTTCCCGAAAAGCGAACATCCTGCGGCTTTTTTCCCTGTCGGCCCGCTCAGGGTCGTTCGATCTTCTGCTTTGGCCCGAAACCGCCTGGCCTGGGTTCCTTGCAGAGGATCCTGGCGCACGGGTCATGTTGGGGTGGCTGTTGTCCGAAACTGGTGTCTTGCTCACCGGCAGCCCGGAGCGGGAAAAAACCGGGGCGGGAATGGTCTACCGCAATTCCGTCCTCGCTATCGCTCCGGACGGCACAATCCTCACACGTTACGCCAAGCATCACCTCGTACCCTTTGGCGAGTATGTTCCCTGGCGCAGTGTGTTGCAGTTTCAGCGGTTGGTTCAATCTCTGGGTGATTTTGCGCCCGGCCCTGGACCGCGCACGCTGGCGATTGGGCCCCACCCCTATGTTGGAGTGGCGATATGCTATGAGGCAATCTTTCCCGGCCATGTCGCCGATGACGCGATCCGTCCGGACTGGATCTTCAACGCAACCAACGATGCCTGGTTCGGCACCTCGATCGGACCATGGCAACATCTGGCTTCAGCCCGAATGCGAGCGGTCGAAGAAGGTCTCCCGCTTGTTCGTGCCGCCAACACCGGAATATCCGCCGTGGTTGATGCCTACGGTCGGACGGTGGCTATGCTCGAGCTTGGAACGGCAGGAATAATTGACACGCGCTTGCCACGACCGCTTTCGCCGACCCCTTATGCTCGCTTCGGCGACTGGACCGCGCTGGCGCTGGTCCTGCTTGCATGGGCTACCATCAGACTGCGACCGCGACTGTAGAATTCAGCGTTCTTGACAAGGAAATCGCCATGATCGGACTGCTATTTGGGGGCATCGGATTTGTGTGGGGCGATCTTCTCGCGCGACAGCGTGGAGGCAAACGGATGGACCGGCTGCAGCATGGGGCCGGTTTCGCCATCGCATTTGGTCTTTTCGGTATCTTCCTAGGGATCGCCTTGGGGCGGTTTCTTGGGGCGCACTGATCGGCGAAACATCGCCGGTCGTCAAAAAACTCACACCAATGTCGCTTGAACCTCTAGCTGCTCAAGGTTCTAGACCACTCAAATGAACCTCTTGGTCGGATATTTCGATGCGCCTTAGACGCCTTCAAATTGGGTTATGGGTCGCCGCCATCGCGGCGATGATCATTTTTGCCGGAACAAGGTGGGCCATCCAAGGCGAGGGTGTTGCTGAAACCAGTCCGGCTTTCACGCCAGTCTTTACACTTGCGGATGAGGAAGGCCGTATCAGGACGAGTGCAGAGTTTCGCGGGAAATTCCTTCTCGTCTTCTTCGGCTTCACAAACTGCCCCGATGTCTGCCCTACGACGCTTTCTGACGTAGCCCAAGTTATGGACGATCTCGGGGCGGATGCCGAGAAAGTTCAACCGCTTTTCGTCTCGATTGACCCCGAACGCGACCGGCGGCTCGGCCTTGCGGCCTACACTGCAGCCTTTCATCCGGCGATCCTGGGTCTGGCAGGGACCGAGACCGAGACGAAAGCCGCGGCCGACAGCTTCAAGATTTTCTATGAACGCGAGAACGATGCTGCATCGCCTGACGGCTATTCCATGGCGCACAGTCCCGGCCTTTTCCTGATTGGTCCGGATGGTGAATGGCTTCGCCAATTCACCTACGGCACTCCGGCCGCCGACATCCTTTCCGACCTTCAGACGAGGTTTTGACCCATGAAACACTTGTTGCTTGCTGCGACCCTGTCGTTGACTGCATCAGCGGCCTTTGCCTGCGAAACCGTGACAGTCGGTGATCTGAGCGTCGAGCATGGCTGGTCTAAGGTCACCATCGGCGCTGGCCGTCCTGGCGTTTTCTATGTCTCGATCAGCAATGCTGGCGCTACCGACGATGCTCTTGTCGGCATTTCCACGCCAGCAGCGGGGATGCCGATGTTGCACGAGACTGTGCTCAAGGATGGCGTCGCGTCGATGCCGCATGCCATGTCGATCCCTGTCCTGGCGGGCCAAAGCGTCCAACTTTCGCCGGGTGGCTATCACGGGATGCTCATGGGTCTGACTGCGGCCCTGAAGGAGGGTGACAGTTTTCCTGTCACGTTGTCTTTCGAGAAGGCAGGCGAGGTGACAGTGAATGTAGAAGTGCTTTCCGTGCGTGCGGAGGGTCCGGATTGCGCCGACGCAGAACAATAATTCTTGGGGTTGGGAGCGTAGTCGGCGCCATGGCCTTCATGTTGGGCCTTGGCGCCTACCGCACGAGCAATGGCCCGGTCTTGAATGCGGACCTGCCGCTGTCGATGAGCGAAATGAGTTGGCAACTGACCGACCACCGCAAACGGGCCGTTCGATCCGCTGACTGGATCGGCCGCTCGACAATGGTGTTCTTCGGCTTTACCTGGTGTCCCGATGTTTGCCCAACCACGCTAAGTGACATATCCGGCTGGCTGGAGGAGTTGGGGCCAGATGCCGACCGGCTGAACATCGCCCTCATCTCGGTTGATCCCGACCGCGATACGCCGGACGTGTTGGCCGAGTATGTCGCCAATTTCGACCCGCGGATTGCTGGTCTGACCGGAACTCCCAGTCAAATTGCTCAGGCTGCTGAGGATTTTCGTGTGTCCTACCGCAAGGTACCGCGTGATGGAGACGACTACACAATGGACCATACAGCTGGAGTTTTCCTGTTCTACCCGGACGGGCGCTTTGCCAGCATCATCGACTTCCACGAAGACCGGCGCTTCGCCGTGCCCAAAATTCGCCGTGCCCTCAGTTGAAAGGCCATCCTGCCAGATGATCAGACACACCACGCTTTTGCTTCTTGCTTTCGGGCTTGCCGCACCCGTCCCGGTCTTCGCGGACCCACCGACGTCACATGTTCTTTCGCAGTCGACGGCGACGATCGCATCCGGTGATACTCTGGACAGCGTTCTTGGCAGAGCGAGCATTTCGCCAAACGTCAGGGCCGAGGCAGCATTGGCCCTTGCGGGTGTTTATGATCTGACAGAACTGCGCCCCGGACATCGGCTGGAGTGGGCTGCAGAAAAAATTGACCCCACGAGACTCTTGCGACTGTCGCTGTTTGTTGATGATGGGGTCGAGATCAACTTGTCGTTCAACGGACCGATCACAGCCGAGAGGCTTGATCCCCCGATCCGGGAAGTCGACAGACGGGAGACTTTGACCCTGCAGGGTCCCCTGTATGAGGCGCTTGTCGCAGCCAACGCGCCCGAAAGGTTCGCCGTTGACCTGACAGCGCTTCTCGCGGGCCAGGTTGATTTCAGGCGCGACATAAAAGGTGGTGAAAGCTTCGCTCTTGTCTGGCGGGAGGACCAACTTCCCGACGGAAGCATCGCGGGCGAGCCACGCTTGAACTATGCGCGGCTGGAACTGACAGATCGCGTTCTCGAACTTGTAGCGTCTGACGCTGCAGGGCCAGTCATCGTTTTTGAGGATGGAGAAGCCGTCCAACGCTCCGCTGCGCCAATCCTTGGGGCGCGTCTTTCCTCTGTCTTTGGCAGGCGCAATCATCCTGTGCTGGGCGGGGTACGGATGCATACCGGTATAGACTATGCAGCGCCTGTAGGGACCGAAGTGTCAGCAACCGGGGCGGGCCGCATCATCTTTGCCGGGACAATTCGCGGGTACGGTTTGACGGTTGATATTGATCATGGCGGTGGCGTCGTGACGCGATATGCGCATCTGTCGGAAATCACCGACACGGCGGAACAGGGAACAAGGGTAAAAGCCGGGAGCAGGATCGGAGCAGTCGGAGCTACAGGGCTCGTGAGTGGACCAAACCTTCACTATGAAGTTCGTGTGGACGGTCGGCCCATCGATCCGACGGATCGCGAGGCCCTTTCTGCTCAGGAGATCGCTTCAGTTGACGATCTGAATGCTCTTACAACCTGGCGAAAAGAGACCGGCTTCAAGTCGGCCAAAATGGAGGATCGGGGATGACGGGATTGCTGGTCAAACGACGTGAATTTATACTTGCTGCGGCGGCCTTCTGGGCCTTGCCAGTAGACAGTGCAAATTCGCAGGTAGAGCCCCCCATTCATGTCGTCAAAGGGCGCGGTTGTGAATGTTGCGAAGCTTGGGTCGACTACCTGCGCGAGCAAGGCTTCACAGTGACTGATGAAGTCTCGATGGGGACCCTGTTGATCCGCTACAAGATGGACCACGGGGTCCCGGTAAAAGCCTTCTCTTGCCACACAGGAACCGTCGACGGGTATGTGCTCGAAGGACATGTTCCCGCTGCCGACATCCGCCGGTTGCTCGTCGAAAGACCGGATGCGTTTGGACTTTCTGTGCCAGACATGCCCTACGGCTCGCCAGGCATGGGTTCAGAAGACAGCCGCGACGCATATGAGGTGCTTCTGATCAAGCGCGATGGCAGTTTGAAAGTGTTCACCAGCTATCCATCCGACTGAGCGACCAGAGGTTAAAGGAGACCACGGATCTGGGTGGCGGTGTCATCACTGTCCCAATCAAACGGGCCTTGCAGGCGCCCGATCTCACGACTTTCTCGGTCGATCAGTAGCGTCGTCGGAAGTCCGACAAAGGCGAGGGCCAGTTGAACACGAAGGGATTCAGCCCAGAACAATGACAAATTCGCAATGCCAACCTCATTGTAGAAACGCCGCCCCCTGTCAATTCCCGCATCATCGATGCAAAGAGGCAGCACCATGAAATCTGCACCGCCGATCCGCGCCTGAAGTCGGTCGAGCATTGGCATTTCTTCCCGGCACGGCGGGCACCATGTTGCCCAGATGTTCAAGAGAATCACACGGCTCCCGAAGTCTTCGAGACGCCGGTCGCGCCCTGACTCGTCCACGATCGGGGGCGAGAGCAAAGGCTGCGGGTCCCCACGAAGTCGAAAGGGCGCGCGCGCGTGTGCGCGCTGCGTGACGAATGGCATGGCCAGTGCCGCAAGAACGGCGCGTCGTCCAAAGAATCGCGTCATTGCCTATCTCCTGCGAAAAGGGCCGAGGCCCGCAGGCATACTGCGGGCCTCGGCGGCTTTTAGGCCGATACTGCGAACTCCGTCATCATGCCCGTCGAAAGGTGGGGCATGTGGTGGCAGTGCAGCATCCACCGCGCAGCTTCGCCTGCATCCACCGCGACCGTCACCATGCCCATCGGTGGCACATGCACGGTGTCGCGCACCGCACCTGCAAAGCGCGCACCACCCGTGCTGACCACTTGAAACGCATGACCGTGCAAGTGCATAGGATGCGCCATCATCGACATGT
>C687J35504_10000065_pt1 | contig 82014 bp, 74 predicted proteins | sample RifCSPhighO2_02_FD_35504 | JGI IMG/M metagenome (IMG submission 35504) | reverse complement strand
TTTGAGTGCTTTTTGATGAAAAATTTCGCTGCGCTGCTCATTTACTAACGTGTAAACTGCGCTGCTCGCTCAACTTTTCATCAAAAATCATCTCAAACTTGACGGTTTCGCCTAGATTCAAGCATGGCCTGATCTGCTACGTTTGATGCCAAGCTCATGCAATTGCAGCGCACTGGCTTCTGATGGCGCATCGGTGAGCGGGCAGTGGCCCGTTTGTGTTTTTGGAAAAGCAATGACGTCGCGAATATTTTTGGTGTTGGTGAGCAGCATGGTGATGCGATCGATGCCGAAAGCAATGCCGCCGTGTGGCGGTGCGCCCAATTTGAGTGCCGATAATAAATGTCCAAATTTTTGATGTGCTTCTTCTTTGCCAATATTTAAAATTTCCAAACATGTTAATTGCATGTCATAACGATGAATACGAATCGATCCACCGCCAATTTCATAGCCATTCATGACAATGTCATACGCGCGTGAATTGGCAGCGCTGGGGTTTTTGCGCAATGCATCAATATTATTTTCAGTAGGCGCTGTGAACGGATGATGCAACGGTTCCCATTGCCCTTCTTTATTTTGTTGATACATTGGAAAATCAGTAACCCATAACGGCGCCCATGCGTGCGTATATAAATTAAAATCCGCGCACAATTGATCGCGTAGCGCGCCCAAACTTTCAGAGACAATTTTTGCTTTGTCCGCGCCAAAAAATAATAGATCGCCGTTTTGCGCTTGGCTCACTTTCACAATTTCTTGCATCACTGTTTCTGGGATAAATTTTAGAATGGGCGATTGCAATCCTGCGCCGCCTTGCGCGATGTCATTGACTTTGACATATGCCAATCCTTTAGCGCCATAAATTCCCACGAATTGTGTGTAATCATCCAATTGTTTTCTGGATAAAGATGCGCCGCCTGGTAAACGCAACACAGCGACACGACCATCGATGTCATTGGCAGGCGCGTGAAATACTTTGAACTCAACGTTGGTGACCAAATCTTTTATTTCGACCAATTCCAATGGATTTCGCAGATCTGGTTTGTCAGAGCCAAAACGACGCATCGCATCGTGATATGTCATGCGCGGAAATGGATTCGGTAAATCCGCATTTGCAATGTGTTTCCATAATTCGCGAATGAGTTTTTCCATCACGCGTTGCACATCGGTTTCATTCACAAACGCCATTTCGCAGTCTAATTGTGTGAATTCAGGTTGGCGATCGGCGCGTAAATCTTCATCGCGAAAACATTTGACGATTTGATAGTAGCGATCCATTCCCGCAATCATTAATAATTGTTTGAAGAGTTGCGGTGATTGCGGCAGTGCGTAAAATTTTCCAGGATAATTGCGACTGGGCACTAAATAATCTCGCGCGCCTTCGGGCGTTGTTTTCGTCAGCACCGGTGTTTCGACTTCCACAAATTCTGCATTATCTAAAAAATTGCGAATCCACTGCGTGATTTTGGCGCGCGTGCGTAATCTCGCTTGAATTTCTTTTCGGCGCAAATCGAGAAAGCGATATTTGAGTCGGACTTCTTCGCCGATTTCTTGGTATTCGTCAATATTAAATGGCAATGGATCTGACGCATTTAAAATTTCAATGGATGCAGCATCAATTTCTACTTCACCTGATGCAATTTCTTTGTTGATAGTGCCGGCGGGGCGTTCGCGCACCATTCCTGTGATGCTCACGACAAATTCGTTTCTGAGTTTTTGCGCAATGTCGAATGTGGTTTTATTGGCAGGATTGCACACAACCTGCACCAGATGATTGCGATCGCGCAAATCGATAAAAATCAGGCCGCCATGGTCGCGGCGCCGATGTACCCAGCCGCACAGTGTGACGGTCTGATTGAGTTGTTTTTTGGTGATGTCAGAGGCTTTGTGTGTGCGCATAGAGTGACATAATATTCAGAGCCGCGCGCGTTAGCAAGCGGTTTTTTGTGCAACATATGGAGCCGCGCGCGTTAGCAAGCGGTTTTTTGTGCAACATATGGAGCCGCGCGCGTTAGCAAGCGGTTTCGCACCACCCATTTTATTTCTCGTCATCCCACGATAATGCGCCACCCGTTTGATATTCAATCACGCGCGTTTCAAAAAAGTTTTTCTCTTTTTTGAGATCCATCATTTCGCTCATCCACGGAAATGGATTTTCCACTTTGGGGTATTGTTCTGACAAGCCCAATTGCACAAATCGACGATTGGCAATGTATTGCAAATAATCTTTAAAAATATCTGCATTGAATCCCAAGATGCCACGCGGCATGGTGTCGCGCGCGTAATCTAATTCCAAATCCACTCCTTCGCGAATCATGTGAATGATTTGTTTTTGAAAATCTGGCGTCCACAATTTTGGATTTTCAATTTTAATTTGATTGATGACATCAATACCGAAATTGGCATGCATCGATTCATCACGCAAAATATATTGAAATTGTTCGGAGGTGCCCGTCATTTTTCCGCGACGGCCCATACTTAAAATTTGCGTAAATCCTGCATAAAAGAAAATAGATTCAAAAACAACATAGAATGCAATCAAATCGCGTAACAAACGCTGATCGTTTTCGATTGTTCCTGTGTGAAAAGTAGGATCATTCAGGCTTTGCGTGTATGGCAACGCCCATGCCGCTTTTTTCGCAACAGCGGGTACTTCGCGATACATATTAAATACTTCCGCTTCATCCAATCCCAAACTTTCAATGATGTGCTGATAAGAATGTGTGTGTAATGCTTCTTCGAATGCTTGTCGCAATAAATATTGACGACATTCGGGGTTGGTAATGTGGCGATAAACTGCTAACACCAAATTATTTGCAACCAATGAATCGGCGGTTGCAAAAAATCCGAGGCTGCGTTTGATGATGGTGCGTTCGTCTTCAGTTAATCCGTTGGGATCTTTCCATATTGCCACATCTGCTGCCATATTGACTTCATTGGGCATCCAATGATTGGCGCACGCCGCTAAATATTTATCCCACGCCCATTTGTATTTGAAGGGGACGAGTTGATTGAGATCTGCGCGGCAATTAATGATTTTTTTGTCATCGACGTGAATGCGCGCGGCACCCATCTCGTGTTCTAAGCCAACCGCTTTGACGGGAGTGGTGATTCTGGGTTGAAGTTGTTCTGCTGTTGTTGACATAGTGTTTCCTTGTTTATTCACTCGCTACCGCTCGTGTCTATGTTCTGATTGATTTACTCGCTACCGCTCGTGTCTATGTTCTGATTGATTTACTCGCTACCGCTCGTGTCTATGTCCCAAAATATTGGACCTAGACGCGACCGGTAGGGAGCGAATTTTTTATTGGCACGCCTCACAATCGGGGTTATCAATTGCGCAGGCCTTGGGAGCAACGATACCGACTTGCACGGCATTGAGTTTGTCGTCGCTGATGGTCGCTTTTTCCGTGCTCGTTGCACCCAAGCTACGCAAATAGTACGTGGTTTTTAAGCCACGAATCCAGGCTAAACGGTACAACTCATCCAGTTTTTTTCCGGAGGGTTGTGCCATGTATAAATTTAAAGATTGTGATTGATCAATCCATTTTTGTCGACGCGATCCTGCTTCGACTAACCATGCTGGATCAATTTCAAATGATGTCGCATATTTTATTTTTAATTCAGCGGGAATGCGATCAATTTGCTGCACACTGCCGTTGAAATATTTCAAATCGTGGATCATGACTTGATCCCACAGTCCGCATTGTTTGAGATCATGGACGAGATAAGGGTTTACGACAGTAAACTCACCCGACAAATTTGATTTCACATATAAATTTTGATAGGTGGGTTCAATTGATTGTGATACACCGGCAATATTTGAAATGGTTGCAGTCGGTGCGATTGCCATCACATTGGAATTACGCATGCCATGTTTCTTCACTTGTTTGCGCAGCGAATCCCAATCCATGGTGGCGCTGGTATTTTGTTTTAAGAATTCATCACCACGCGTTTTTTTCAGAAGCGCAATGGAATCAATCGGCAAAATTCCTTGATCCCACAATGAATTTTTGTAACTTTCATAGGTGCCACGCTCTATTGCCAATTCACTCGATGCTTGAACGGCGTAATAACCAATTGTTTCCATGCAACGATCTGCAAATTCCACCGCTTCATGGGATGCATAGGCAATATTTTGCAAATACAGCGTGTCTTGAAAACCCATCAAACCCAATCCAATGGGGCGATGCTTTAAATTCGAATTTTTCGCGGCAGGAACGCTGTAATAATTAATGTCGATCACGTTATCGAGCATGCGCACTGCAGTTTTAATGGTTTTTTGCAATTTGATTGCATCTAATTTTCCGTTTTTCATGTGATTGACGAGATTGATGCTGCCCAAATTGCACACCGCGATTTCTTCATTTGATTTCGTGTTTAATGTGATTTCTGTGCACAAATTAGAGCTGTGAATGACGCCCATATGTTGCTGTGGCGAGCGTAAATTGCAGGGATCTTTGAATGTAATCCACGGATGCCCCGTTTCAAACAACATGGTCAGCATTTTACGCCAAAGATTAATTGCCGGAAGTGTTTTGCTGCGAATTTCTTTTTTGCGCGCTTTTTCTTCGTATTCACAATATCGTTTTTCAAATGCGTCGCCGTATAAATCGTGCAGATCTTTGGTTTCATCGGGAGAAAAGAGCGTCCAATTTTCTTTGTTAAATACACGCTTCATGAATAAATCAGGGACCCAGTTGGCGGTGTTCATGTCGTGTGTACGGCGCCTGTCATCACCTGTGTTTTTGCGCAATTCTAAAAATTCTTCAATGTCTAAATGCCACGTTTCCAAATAAGCGCACACAGCCCCTTTTCTTTTTCCGCCTTGATTTACCGCAACGGCAGTTGCATTCGCCACATTTAAAAACGGCACAACGCCCAATGATTTTCCATTGGTGCCTTTGATATAAGCACCCATGGCGCGCACGGGAGTCCAGTCATTGCCAAGTCCGCCAGCAAATTTGGAAAGCAACGCATTATCTTTTAGCGCGCCATAGATACCGTCTAAACAATCAGGAATTGTGGTTAAATAGCAACTGGATAATTGCGGGCGCATGGTTCCCGCGTTAAAAAGTGTTGGTGTTGAAGATAAATAATCAAAGCTCGATAGCAATTGATAAAATTCAATTGCGCGCGCATCGCGATCCTTTCCTTCGCAATGCGCCAACCCCATTGCCACACGCATAAAAAATATTTGCGGCAATTCAATGCGTTTTTCATGACGGTGAATAAAATAACGATCATATAATGTTTGAATACTCAAATAAGTGAATTGCTGATCGCGAGATACATCAATTGCTTTCCCCAATTTTTCCAAATCAAATTCACGCAAATTGGGGTTCAGTAATTCGTGTTGTATACCTTGCTGAATAAAAGCGGCAAACGCTTTCGGATACAATATGTGCATGGTTTGTTGTGAAAGATCGTGCGGGACGTTGAGCGCTGTTAATGCTTCGCGATAAATATCTTGCAACAACAAACGCGATGTGACGTAACTATAATTCGGTTCGTTTTCAACTAACGCGCGCGCGCTCATCACTAACGCTTTATAAACATCATTCATGGCAACGCCATCGAATAAATTTTTTCGCGCGTCTTCAATAATTTGCGTGGGACTCACATCATTCAATCCTTGGCATGCATCCACTGCTAAATTACTGAGAATATGCCTGTCTAATTTTTTTCGAGTGCCGTCGCTTAAAATCACGTGTATGGGTTTTTCTACTACTTGATTTTCGAGCGCCTTGCGTGCTTCGCGTCTTTTTTCACGATACAACACATAAGTACGCGCGACTTGATGTTCGCCGGCGCGCATCAATTCTAATTCCACTAAATCTTGAATGGATTCGAGTTGGATGGTTGCACCATCAGGCCAGCGTGTTTTGAAACGTTCGGTAATGTTGCGTGCCAACTGTGTTGCGATTTCTTGAATACGATCTGAATTTCCGGCATTCTCACCTTCAACCGCTAAAAATGCTTTTTTGATGGCGGCAATGATGCGATGATCATCGTATTGCGCGAGTTCACCGTCGCGGCGAATCACGCGCAACTGACCTGGTTTGGTAATGAGTAACGTCAAGTCGTCGATTCGGATTTGGGTATTTTCGACTTGACTAATGGGTGTTTCCATGCGCGAACTCCGTAGTATCAATAACACAATATGTTGTTTATTTTTAAATCTTAAACCACAAGATAATGTGTTTTTTGGTCTATTTCAAGGGATAAGTCTGGGGGAATAATGTGGATAACTTGTGAATTGGCGGGAATGACCGATGATTGATCAAGAAGGCTTTCGCGAGAACGTGGGAATCATTGTGGCGAATGAAAAAGGGCAGGTGTTGCTCGCCAAGCGCACCGGCACGCCAAACGCATGGCAATTTCCGCAAGGCGGCATCAACGATCAAGAATCTGTTGTGGATGCGATGTATCGTGAGCTGCACGAAGAGTTAGGATTATTTCAAAAAGATGTGAAGGTGCTCGCGCAATCGCCGCATTGGTTGCATTATCGATTGCCCGTGCGTTTTCGTCGCAGCGACGATCCATCGAAATGCATCGGTCAAAAACAAAAATGGTTTTTGCTGCAATTGATGTGCGAAGCGTCGGCGATTCGGTTGGACATGAGTACGCATCCGGAATTTGATGCGTGGCAATGGGTGGATTATTGGGCGCCGCTCAAACATATTATTTTTTTCAAGCGCGCCGTGTATCGTCAGGTGCTGAAAGAATTTGAAGGAAATTTGCCATGCACGAAACGTTGATCACCGCTGTTTTAATTTATTTGGCGTTGGGTATTGGTGCTGGCATGTTGTCTGGCTTATTAGGAGCGGGCGGCGGTTTGGTCATGGTGCCAGGCCTCATGTTTTTGTTTCATTTAGATCATACGGTGAATCCGGCGTTCATGATGCATGTGGCAGTCGGTACTTCGCTTGCCAGCATGATTCCGATCACCGTGCGATCGCTGTTGTCGCATCTGAAACGTGGTGTCGTTTTTTTTGCAGTGTATCAAAAAATGTTGGCGGGATTATTGTTTGGTGTGTTGGCTGGTAGCGTGCTCGCGCATTTTATTCATTCGATTGTGTTGCAAGTGACGTTTGGTCTTTTTGTATTGACGATGGCATATGCGTTGGTGCGAAAACAAAAAGACACGGTAGTAAAAAAATTACCGGGAAAATGGGGATCTTTTGCTGCAGGATCATTGACAGGTGCTTTGACGGGATTGTTGGGAATTGGCGGTAGCACATACTCCGTGCCGTTTATGGTGAATCGTGGCGTGGACATGCGTGTTGCGGTGGTGACGGCCATTGCATTTGCGCTCACGAGTTCTTGTATTGGCGCGATCATTTTTATGATGACTGGCATGCATGTGATTGGATTACCGCATTGGACGATTGGGTATGTATTGTGGCCGGCGTGGCTTGGACTATCTGTCGGTGGTATTGTGATTGCGCCGCTGGGCGCTAAAATTTCGCATCAAATTTCACCGCAAAAATTAAAGATCATTTTTGCGATTTTTCTGTTGTTTGTGTCAGCGCACATGCTGTGGGTATAAGACTAAATTCACTCCTGCCGCTCGCGAACACGATCGGCAGGAGTGAATTTTAAGAACTAAATAACCGTTACGTCTTCTGCTTGGAAGCCTTTTTCACCCTTCACAACAGAAAATTGAACGCGATTGCCTTCTTGCAATGTCCGACGCCCTTCCGCCTTGATTGCTTTTTGATGTACGAATACATCAGCGCCACCTGCATCACGCGTAATAAATCCAAAACCCTTTTGATCGTTAAACCATTTAACGACACCTGTTTCTTTTGCCATAAAATTAACCTATTCAAAATTGGTGTTTCCACCGGTTGTAGAAAGAAAGATATTAACACTAAATATTATATTGGCAAAAGAAAAATTTGAGTTGTGGAAAATAATCATTACCCTAGGCACCGATGAAAAAATGTGATGGAAGCTTGAACTATACGATACTATCGTATAGAATTAACTAAAAGTATACGATAGTAACGAATATATGCAACAAATTGATTTAAAAGAATTATTTTATCAATACAACCCGTGGTGGCTGGGTGAGATGCCAGTTATTGCCACAATTGAGCGTCCCACTGTCCTTGCGCCGTTATATCCGCTCTTAAAGACGCGGGATGTGATTATGCTGTCTGGCTTGCGTCGCGTGGGAAAAACTACCACGATCAAATATCTGATCCGTCATTTAATTCAGCAGCAAAAGATCAATCCCGTACTTTGTTTTTATATCAGCATGGATGATTATCAATTAAAAAGTATCAGCATTATTGATGTGATTAACGAATATCGCAAAATAATGAAAATCACTTTTCAAGAAAAAATTTTTGTTTTTCTGGATGAGATTACTTACGCCAATGATTTTCAAATTCAATTAAAAAATTTGTATGACAAAGAAAATGTGAAATGTATTGTGTCGTCGTCCAGCAGTTCGCTGCTCAAAGACGATAGCGCTTATTTAACAGGAAGAAAACGCATTATCGAAATCAATCCGTTGAACTTTGAAGAATATTTGTTATTTAAAAACATTCACGTTTCATTCGCGGATCGTGGTTTATTGGACACTTATTTTTTGGAATACCTAAGAACAGGCGGCATTCCTGAGTATGTGTTGCATGGCGATCGTGAGTATTTAATGGGCTTGGTGGATGACATCATTACCAAGGATATTATTGCAAAACATGGTATTCGTCAGCCGGGTGTTATCAAGGAATTTTTTATTTTGTTGATGGAGCACGCTGGAAAACAAATCAGTGTGAATAAGATTGCGAATATTTTAAAAATTTCAGTGGATAGCGCGAAACGCTATTTAACGCTGTTTGAAGAAACCTACTTGATTCATTTGATGCCGCGTTTTGGAAAAACAAATGAAATTTTATTGTCGACCAAAAAAGTGTATGCGACCGATGTGGGTATTCGAAATGCTGTTGTAGGATTTCGCGACAAAGGCGCGCTGTTTGAAAATATTGTTTTTATGACAATCAAGCAGCACCAACCGCGTTATCTGTATCAAGATCAAACTGAAATTGATTTTATTTTTAATAATACGTTGCTTGAAGTAAAATATCATGCTGAACTGAATGAAAAACAAATGCAATTGTTTGACAGTTTTCCTGCTCGGCGGAAAGTAATTTTGAAAAATTACGCTGATTTTCAGAAATTTTTGGAGCATGATTAAGATATGTTTTACTATCCCTCCCACATCAACCCCATCGCTTTTTCTGTTGGTCCCATCAAAGTACATTGGTATGGCTTGATGTATTTGACGGGATTTTTGGGCGCGTGGTTGCTTGGTTGTTATCGCGCAAAAAAATCGGGCAGTGGGTTCACAACCACCGAAGTGTCCGATTTAATTTTTTACGGTGCACTGGGTGTTGTGCTGGGCGGGCGCATTGGGTACATGCTTTTTTATGCGCTGCCTGAATTCATTCATCATCCCCTCAGTTTGTTTTATGTATGGGATGGTGGCATGTCGTTTCACGGCGGATTGATCGGCGTATTCTTGGCTTTTTTCTTTTATGCGCGGCATTTGAAAAAATCCGTGTGGGCGTTGACGGATTTTATTGCGCCTATGGTGCCAATTGGGTTGGCAGCGGGGCGCGTGGGGAATTTTATCAACGGTGAATTATGGGGGCGCGTGACAACCATGCCGTGGGGCATGATTTATCCTGATGCAGGCCCTTTGCCGAGACATCCCTCCGAGATTTACGAATTTTTATTGGAAGGGGTTGCGCTATTTCTCATTCTTTGGATATTCTCACGCAAGCCTCGCCCAAGATTTGCGGTGTCTGCATTATTTTTGTTAGGGTATGGGTGTTTTCGATTTTTTTGTGAATTCTTTCGGCAGCCGGATCCGCAATACGGCTATTTATTGTGGAATTGGGTAACGATGGGGCAAATTTTGTCGTTTCCCATGATTGTTGCTGGTATGATTTCGCTTTATTTTGTCTATAAACAAGCAAGGAAGTAATTTTATGATTCTGAAAAACGCATTGTTATTGATCGGATTGTCTGTTGCAGCGATCTTTTTTCAAGATCAACTGATGGCAGCGTTACAATTTTTAACGCACGTGCATACCGTGATCGCGAGAGGTTTGGGCTTTATTTTTTCGGGAGATGAAGCGGGCGAAATTGTACAATCGGTGTTAGCATTGCTGTTAATTCCGGTGGTGTTGGGTATTTTGCTGGCTGTCGCGCACTTTTTTGTGAAGCAAGCGCATTTTCCGCATACGGTTCTGGTTGTTTGGATTAGCTGGGCGGTGTTACTTGCTTCTGTGTTGACGCAATCCGGTTATGTGACTAATCATCCGACTGCGTGCAAATCGTCGTCGAGACAATTGGTGGTGCAAGGAAATAATGGTCAGCATTCATCAGCGCAAGCGCCAACACAAGCGCAGTCCAGAATGCCCGCTCCCGGAACACCCATGTCCACGACTAATGGTGCGTAAGTGCAATCTTATCTGCAACTATTGCAACATGTATTTGAAAACGGTGTGGTTACGCATGATCGCACCGGTATTGGCACCAAGCGTATTTTTAGTCACGAAATGCGTTTTGATTTGTCGCACGGTTTTCCTTTGCTGACCACGAAAAAATTACATACGAAAAGTATCGTGTATGAATTGCTGTGGTTTTTAAATGGCGACACCAACATCGACTATTTGAATGATCATGGTGTGTCGATTTGGAATGAATGGGCAGATGAAAAGGGTGATTTAGGTCCCGTGTATGGAAAACAATGGCGCGCATGGCAATCTGCCGAGGGTCGCGTGATCGATCAGCTGAGTGAAGTGATCACACAAATTCGAAAAAATCCCACCTCGCGTCGCTTGATTGTGTCGGCATGGAATGTCGGTGAGTTAGATCAGATGGCATTGCCACCGTGTCATTGTTTGTTTCAATTTTTTGTTTCTGAAAATAAATTATCGTGCAAATTAATTCAGCGTTCCGCCGATGTTTTTTTAGGTGTGCCATTTAATATCGCATCGTATGCGTTGTTAACGCACATGGTGGCGCAGCAATGCGATTTGAATGTCGGTGAATTTATTTGGTCGGGTGGTGATTGCCATTTGTATTTAAATCACATGGAGCAAGCGAAAATTCAATTAATGCGTGCACCTAAATCGTTGCCTGTTTTAAAAATACTGCGAAAACCGAGTTCTTTGTTTGATTATCAGTTTGAAGATTTTGCATGGCTGAATTATATTGCAGAGCCCAGTATTCGCGCGCCGATTGCGGTGTGATTGTTGCTTTCGCACTTGCTCCGTAACAGGTCACCCTGTAGAGAGAAACGCTCGATTTTTGGCGCTTTTTTGCGAAAAATCCATTCAAAAATGCTCACATACTGACGTGTATGCTCCGCTTTTTGAATAAATTTTTCGCAAAAAATCACCTAAAAATCCAGCGTTTTCCAAGATTCAAGTATGGGGTGATCTATTACAACTGCAGATCGTGATAACTCAGCCCTCAGATAGAAATGACGCTGTTGCGCGCTTTTTTACGAAAAAGTTTTATTCAAACAAATACGCAACACCAATCGAGCCATCGCTAAAAAAGTTGGTGTGAGTGCCTTTCGTATAATCTCGTTGATACGCAATGGGTGCGAGCCTGAAAGACAACAATAAATTACGCATCGGTTGATAATCCAACCCAGTGAATCCGCCAATCGCATAGGGCGAAACGCGAGTAGCTGTGCTGGAGGGATCACGAAAGCCGTAAGAGCCGAGCATCCCGTAGGTGAAATACAATTGACTGACCAACGGACAACGAAGACCAACATCACCGCGCAATTCGTACAAGCTAATAGAAGAGGAGCCGTAAGGTGAGATGCGCTCATACCCCATGCCCGCATCTATCAAAAAACTATGATCCACATAACCTAACATCGCCGCAAAATCATTGCCGCCGTAGGTTGCATAATTTGTTCCCAAAAAATATCCTGCATGTGCTTCAGGGGGTGCTGCGGGCGGGGGCGTGTATTGTTGTTGTGCGTTTTCTGTAGTTTGATCGTCAGCAAAGGCACTGAATGTCGCAGCCGCTGATAGTATGGTGATGGTCAATATTTTTTTCAACATGATTACTCCCTGTAAACTGTAAGTCGAAACAAGATAACATATTCTGATGCGAAATCAATCTAAGAGCTGTTGCCATATTGTTCATTAGTTGGAGAATTGTGAAAATTAGGCGAAAATTTTTAGAAATTCGAAGTGAATATTATTTAATCTTCGCTGAGAATTTACGAAAATTTGCGCCAAGTTACGCAGTTTTCAAACAATGAACAATATAGCGACATTTTTAATCTGCTGGTGTGTGCGGCGGCATCGCATATCCCGACGACGTATACCGTAAGCTCGGAGAAGGGTTCTGGAAAAAAGTAGGTTGTGGCCGATTATTCCAAGACTCTGATAACGCTTGTTCTCGCCGTGCAACCAGCTCCTCTCTTAATGCAACATAGCGCTCTTTTAATTCAAGTAATGTAAGTTTTAATCCGTACATCTCACTTCCCAATGCATGATTTTGTGCTTGCAAGCCCGCTACCGTATCTTTTAAGCTCTTTACTTCGCCTCGCAATTCATTCAATAATTCTATCATAATCCCCTTGCTGTTGACTTCGGCATTATCAATATCAGATCGCATGATTTCACCTCTATGTTGTTGTGTAGTTAATGATCTTTGAATTTCTTCGCGCAGGGCAATTTCGGCGCACGGTGCAATTTGTTGCGTGTCTGGATATTTTTTCATGAAAGACACATAGCAATTTAATATATCTAAAATATTTGACCTGTGTTTTGAGTAAAATTCTGCTAGCAGTTTTTCGTTTTGTATCGGATTGTCATCTGAATCTGATATATATTTTTCAAGATAAATAGCAAGGATCGTTTTGAAAAAAATTTCGTTAAATATCTCAATAATTGTATTTTTATTTGTATTTTGATTACTGATATAGATTAATCCGGCATCAACAAAACGAGATTTTAATTCTTGTATAATCAGTTGAAATAATCCCTGGTCTGTAACAAAAGAATTTGCATGTTGGGTGCAAAATTCCTGAATGGATTGATAAATCACGTCAGAAAATAACGTTCGAATTTTTTTTGGGACAACCGACATAGTAGTAAGATGAAAAAACATATCATGCAGTAATACTTCAAATGGGCTGCTCAATCTCGAGTGAGCAACTACCGAGCTATTAAAGCGCGGATCCAAAACAGAAACGATATGATAATCTTGCTCATGTAATTTTTTAGACGTTTCAATAGAGATGCACCCAAAAGCGAGGGCAGGCTGCATGATTTTTTCATTATTTTGAGTGATCATGGATATGGAAAGCATCAGCAGTAAATATCCAGGAATCGTTATTTCAACAATTATCTGGTTGTCAAATCCACTGAAATTTCTATGTTGTATTTGTCTGTATTGTTTAGATCTGAAGAGATCAAACCATATTCCATGATGATTTGTTTTCAACAATGCGTCATAATCAGATTGTTTTAACAAAATTTTTAAAAGTGATAATGATATCGGGTGTTTTCTAAGATAATTGAAAAGATTGATGTTGTGGCATTTTTCCATATAATTTAGGTAATCATTACAATTAGTACTACTTAGATCGGAATAAAAAAACATAGAAATACCAATTGCTTTAGGTAATGGCGGAACAATGTATTCTTTCCCATGTTGTTTAAAACTCAACGGTGTCCCAGAAAAGCTGATGACTGCGCAATAAAACAAAACATAATCATAAAAAAAATCGCGCTCGATCTGCCCGCTTAAAAAAGCCATATACAATAAATCGAATCCGTAATTTTGAGAATGTTGCCCATTAAAACCTTTCAGATGTTCTTGAATTATTTCTGGCTTCCACGGAACCGTTATATTTTGCAACAGTTTAGAGACAAATGATTTCACATCGCTTTCTGAAATGCTCGTGAGCAGCGCTTGATACTGGGTATTTTTCCGTATAAAACGAATAAAGAATAAGGGATCGTCAGGAAGTATACGATCTGCCTCATTTTCTAAATCTGATATTCGCACTGATATTTGTTTACGCATAATAATTTATTCAAAACTAATCAAAATCAATGTTTGGAGAAGAATAAAATGTATAGAATAAACATCAAAAAATCAATTTATTTTAGTCAAAAAAACAACCAAATGATCATTTAATGGTTATTTAATGTTACCGCTTCGAATAAAAAAACTATAATGGTTGCTGTCGAGAAATTAAAAGGATTGTACGGAAAAACCAAATCCCCACACAGCCACGATACCCCGCTGGGCACAGGCCGGCAGGGAGCGAGTAAAACACGCACTTGGGGTCGGTGTGTGTTTTTGATTTTTTCTAGGGACTGTTGGCAATTGACTGCAATTGAAACATTTTCGTGCGATAGCAACTCGATACGATAAATTGAAGCGAAATTACGAATCAATGCTGGCTTTAGCGCGCGGATATTTATGGCTACCGATGTGAAATGTCAACAGCCCCTAGCTTTTATGCTATGTTGATTCAAGAGGTAAAGCTGTGAAAACAACACACACTATTTCACATTGCATTTTGCAAACCGCCGCGCAATTTCCAGCGCAGACGGCACTTTCGGAATGGAATGGCAATAGTTGGCGCGACATCACGTATCACGCGTTGATTGAGCAAGCAAAGTTATTTTCAGAGTCATTGCGCAAACAAAATATCGTGAGTGGCGAGCGCATTGTACTGATTTCACATAACACGATTGAAGCGGTTGCGGTGATGCTGGGTATTTGGATGGCGGATGGCACGGTTATTTTGATCGATCCTGATTTGCCTGATGCTGAATTACAAGCACAATGCCAATTGGCAGACGCGCGTTTTTGGACGGAGGAAAAAAATCAGTATCGATTGCAGCAACAACATAATCATTCCACAACGGTAACACAAGATACGGATAAAACCATCGCAGCAATTTTATTTACGTCGGGCACTGCGGGTGATTTTAAAGCGGTGATGTTAACACACCACAATTTTTTGTATTTAACGCAGTTTTACAGTCAATTAGCGACACCGGATGGTTGCTTATTGACAGTGTTGCCATTGTTTCACGCCGCGGGATTATATTGCGGCATTTTGCAGCCGCTGATGATTGGTGTGCGTGTAGTATTTTTCAAAAAAATAGATGAAACTGCGCTGAAAGTCGCTTTTTTAAATTATCATCCCAATGTATTAATCAGTGTGCCGCGATTGCTCGAAGTTTTATATCAAAAAATACAATCAACTGTTTCAGAAAAAGGAAAAAGTGCTGCATTACTTTTTCAAATGATGATTGTGATCGCTAACCTATCCCATCGATTCTTAAAAATAAATCTTGGAAAATATTTTTTTAAAAAAATACATCAGCAATTTGGTGGTCGACTGCAAAAAATATTATGTGGTTCAGCGCCATTGCGCGCCGACATTCAAAAAAACTTTTTGTGTTTTGGGTTTGAACTGCTGTGCTCATATGGATTAACCGAAACTTGTGGGCCGATAACACTGACTGCATATTCACATCGTTGGAAATCCGGCAATGTCGGTTCTTGCGTTGATCGCCGTAATTTGAAAATTGCAGACAATGGGGAAATTTTATATGCGGGTGATGCATTGATGCGCGGTTATTTTCGAGATAAAGTCGCAACTGAGCACGCCATTCACGATAGCTATTTTCACACACAAGATTTGGGGAAATTAGATCATTTCGGTAATTTATATATTACTGGTCGAATCAAAGAGTGGATCGTATTTTCAAACGGTAAAAAAGCCATGCCCGAAGCGATTGAGAAACAATATTCGACGATTCCTGGTATGAAAGAATTTTCTGTATTTGGCGTGGATCAAAATCAATCGATGATCGCTGTGCTCGCTTTTATTCCCGAGAAAGAAAGTGATACGCCAATCATTCGGCAAGCGATTTTGCAGCGCGCCGCACAATTATCTTCGCCGTATCGCGTCGCGGATATTCTATTACTTTCTGAAATGCCGCGATCCAATACATTAAAAGTGAAACGGCATAAGTTGCGAGAATTATATTTATCCGCTAAAAAAATAAAAATCACACACGATCAACCCGCTGATATGAATATGCAAACAGTTGTGCGCTGCTTTCAGTCGGTTCTGCCCAATAAAAAAGAATGGATTACACCAGATATTACGTTTGTTGAATTGGGAATTGATTCGTTGTTGGCAGTGCAGTTATGTGAAAAAATCAATGAGACATTGTCGCTACAATTAAAGCCCACAGAATTTTGGTTTGCCACAACCATTCGAAATTTATGTCAATCGCTTCGCGCACCAAAAACGTATTCTGAAAATTCTCATTCATCTGAAAAAATTGCTGTGGTTGCAATGGATGGTATATTTCCAGGTGGTGCGCATAACATCGATGCGTTATGGAAAAATTTACTTGCTGGAAAAGATGCGATAGAAAAAATTCCGTGCTCGCGTTTCGATATTGAAAAATATTATGATCGTGATTTTTTGGCGCCAGGAAAAATTAATACGGATCAAGGTGGTTTTATTGTTTTACCTGAATTTTCAGGAGAAGCATTTCAAATTAAACCGCGCGTTGCTGACGCGATGGATCCACGCCAGAAAATTTTATTGGTACAGATCCAGCGATTATTGGCAAATTATCTTCAAGCACGAGACAGCGAAAAAATTGCAAAACACAAAATTGGATTATTTGTTGGCAGTTGCTTCGATGATTTTTCGATAGAAGAAGCAAGACACAGCTCGTTAGAAAAAATTACACCGAACACGGGCATCGGCATGGCTAATTTTTCTTTAGCGGGATTTGTAGCACATCATTTCAATTTTCAAGGGCCGGTAACCACAGTCAACACCGCGTGTTCTTCTTCGCTAACCGCCGTGCATCAAGCCATGCGTGCGCTGCAATCGAATGATTGTGATATTGTCATTGCAGGTGGAATTAATCTCATTACTTCACCAGAGGTATTTGTGTCTTTAAGTAAAGGTGGATTTTTATCGCGCGATGGTCGCTGCAAAACATTTGATGCTTCGGCCAATGGTTATGTGAGAAGCGAAGGCTCTGGTTTTGTTGTATTGAAACGATATGATGATGCTCTGTGCGATCAAGACAACATTGCCGGAATTATGTTAAGTTCTGCAATCAATCACAATGGTTCGCACAGCGCATTTACAGCGCCCAACGGTGAAGCACAAATGGATGGCTATCGCGAAGCGTTGGCGCGCGCGCATTTGTCTGCGCATGACATCCAATATATTGAATCGCATGGTAGCGGCACACAATTGGGTGATGCGATCGAAATACAATCGATACAGCGCGTATACGATCAAGCGCGCAAAAATCCATTGTATGTCGGCGCGATTAAATCAGCGATTGGTCATTGCGAAGCTGCCGCAGGAATTGCTGGATTCATTAAAACAATTTTAGTGTTGCAACACCAAAAAATTCCACCGAATCTGCATTATCACACGCCGAATCCACATATTGATTTTAAAAATTCTGCAATACAATTGCCGACGCAGTGTGTTGATCTGGCAACACCTTGTCGATATGCGGCGGTCAGTTCCTTCGGTGTTTCTGGAACGAATGTGCATATGATTTTGAAGGGTGGTGATCATGCGTGACCATACTTATCCGGATAAGCATGTGCGTGACAATCAAAATGTTTTTTAAATATCCGATAAAGACAATTTTCGCAGTACGCGATTAAAAATCGGCAAGCCATCATCTGATGGTTGATTGGCGGCGTCGTGTTCTAATTTTTCTCGTGCTTCAGCGTAGTGCATCCACGGAACAGATTCAATATATGCTTGGCATTGATCCATTACTTTAGTGTAAGTGCGAAATTCGTGATCACGCGATACTAAGCGAAGACCATTTAAATAATTATCGCGCTGCACAGAAGGAATAATAATTTTGCACAAACCCGCCTGTGTTAATTCCGCGTTCATCATTAGGCGCGCCATACGGCCATTGCCATCTGCAAAGGGGTGTACTTCACTGACAATCAAATGCATCAACAATGCTTTTTCCATTCCTGGTTGTAATGTTTTATACAACGAGAACGCTTGCATTAAAGTGCCGATGACCATTTCTGGTAAAACAAAATAAGTGTTTCCCGCTTTGTTTTGTTTTTGTTTGAATTGACCGGGTAGTTTTTCAGGCCTACCCTGCATTAAATAACGATGTCGTTGCTGCAGTAATTGCAAAAACTCTGTGGGAGATTTCGGCGTTACAGTCATGTCAAAATAATCATTGCTTAAAATAAAATGAGACAATACGTCGTGACTGTCTGCATGGCGTCGATCAATTTCTTTTCCTTGAAAAACAATTTCTTCTGCTTCATCGATTAAAAATTCTGTGCCTTCAATAAAATTTGAAAAATAAGATTCAAAAAAAGCAATATTTTTGAAAGACGTTTTGTGATAGTGATAAGGGCGTTTTTTAAAATGGCATTTTTTCAAGTATAAAATAAACGATTGAAATAACGTGATGCGAGTTTGATCGCACACTTCTTTTTTGGCGACACTAATGGCGTAAGTAGATTTCAAAAAATTTTTATCTGGATGAGAGAGTAATAGCGCGCTAACAATGTCATTTAATTTTCTATAGGCGCTTTGAAAATGCAATACTTCAGCAATTTTCTTTGCGGTATTGCGCAGCGTATTAATGTTTTTTTCGCCCCGCAATTGTAATTCTTTTGCTAAATAATTTTCAACGCCCGCAACCCCGATTGTTTTAATATTTTGATAAACAGCATTGACCGTTGTGAGATTTTCCAATAAGAAACGCGCTGGACTGCTTCTCGCTAATTGTGGTAACACTTGTTCAGTGTAGCGTTTATTGTCTGCGCGAATGACTTGAATAATTAAACCAGGCAGAAAAATTTTTTTATGATACGTGCTGGTTAAAAAAACGATGTGACTTTGCTGAAACGGAATGGGTTTTAGTGTTAACGCTGTTTGGAAGCTTAAAATCCCTCCCGGCACAACATGAATTACCACATCCATCCAGTGTGTTAATACAATGCGCTCGATGGGCGAGACGAGATCATTGGTGTAGACACCACGGCAAACGCGCCGCAGTTTCCCAGTCTTCATTTGTTTGGATAATAGCTTTGATTCATTACTGGTGTTGGCGAATTTCAGCGTCTTCATGGCCCATGATAGGCGAATTCCAGAGCCTAATCAAGAGAAAAGGCGAATTTCAGAGCCTAATAGGAATAAAAGGCGAATTTCAGAGTTTAAGATGATTTGTTTCACAAATCTCGCTTGACTTTCGTGCGTGGCTCTTTGTTGATTGATTCATTACAATCCTTCAATCCGCTGATAATGCTCGCGCAATTGGCGCAGCGTTTGTTCGCAGTGCTGCTGCTGGGATTTGACTTCAGCGATCACATTTTCAGGTGCTTTTTCCACAAAGGTGGGATTACTCAAACGTGTTTGCAATTGCATTTGTTGTGATGTTAATTTTTCAATTTCCTTCGACAAGCGTTTTAATTCCTCATTTTTATCAATCAATCCTGCCAACGGAATGTGTATTTCCAGTGCTTGCACAAGCGCTGTAGCGCTTGCGGGTAATGCGGCTTTGTTATCATACCAAGAAATTTTTTCTATTTTAGCAAGCAGCATGAATTCAGCGCCATATTTTTTTAGTAATACTTGATCGCGTGCACTGCCTTTACTCAAAATAATACTAATTTTTTTGGCGGGTGATACATTCATTTCGCCACGAAGATTTCGAACCGAAACGATCATCTGTTGCAGCCACGTCATCGCATCATCTGCTTCGTGATTAATTTTTTTTGTATCAAGAGCAGGATAGGGTTGCAACATGATGCTGGATTTTTCGATAAATAAATATCCAGCCAAATGCTGCCAAATTTCTTCCGTGATAAATGGTATGACGGGATGTAGCAGTCGCATTAAATTTTCCAGCACAACAATTAATGTGTATTGCGTGCCACGCAGCTGCGCATGATTATTTTTATCACTCAGTTGACATTTGGCAAATTCAAGATACCAATCACAATACGTATTCCATGTAAATTCATATAATATTTTTGCCAAGTGATCAAAACGATATTGTGCAAATGCCAAATGTGTTTGTTCGATGGTTTGTTGCAATTGACTGATGATCCAATGATCGGCGGTGGTGAATGTGCGCGGATCTTGCGTGATATCTTTTTCCGTGACATTCATCATCACAAATCGCGCCGCATTCCAAATTTTATTGCAAAAATTGCGATAACCCGTCAACCGCTGAAAATCAAAATTAATATTGCGGCCGGTAGAAGCGAGTGCGCAAAACGTAAAACGCAGTGCATCAGTGCCGCTTGCAGAAATACCCCCCGGAAATTCTTTTTCAGTTTGTTTTTGAATCGTTTTTTCCATTTGTGGCTGCATGAGACCAGCCGTTCGTTTTTCAATTAATTTTTCTAGCGTGATGCCATCCACTAAATCAATCGGATCTAAAATATTTCCTTTGGATTTTGACATTTTTTGGCCTTGCGCATCGCGAATCAACCCGGTGATAACCACCTGTTTGAATGGCACTTGGTTTTTGAATTTCAAACCCATCATCACCATGCGCGCGACCCAAAAGAAAATAATGTCGAAGCCTGTGACGAGCACGCTGGTTGGATAAAATGTTTGTAAATCTGCATTATGTTCTGGCCATCCTAAACAGGCGAGTGGCCACAACGACGCAGAAAACCACGTGTCCAACACATCGTTGTCTTGTGTTAACACAATGTTTTCATTTAAATGGTGACGTTTACGCACATCCGCTTCATGCAGCCCGACGTAATGATTTCCTTTGTCGTCGTACCACACGGGAATGCGATGCCCCCACCATAATTGTCGGCTGATGCACCAATCTTCGATATTTACTAACCATTGTAAATATGTTTTCCCCCAATTTTCTGGAATAAATTCGACTTCATTTTTTTCAAAAGCCTGGATTGCGGCATCTGCCATGTCACGCATTTTGACAAACCACTGATCTGTCAAATACGGCTCTAATATCACACCGCTGCGATCGCCACGCGGAATGGTATGTTCATGGGGTTCTATTTTTTCGATCAAATCGAGTGATTGCAATTCCGCAATAATTTTTTTTCGGGCTGCAAAACGTTCGAGTCCGCGATATTCTTTTGGTACCGCGTCATTGAGATGCGCATCGTCTGTGAGCACATTGATGAGTGGCAATTGATGACGATGACCAACTGCATAATCGTTAAAATCATGCGCCGGTGTGATTTTAACGCAACCCGTACCAAACATTTGATCGACATACGTGTCAGCAATAATGGGAATTTCCCGATTTGATAGCGGCAGTAGAATTTTTTTGCCGATATATTTTTGATAACGCGTGTCTTCAGGATGTACGGCAACTGCAGTATCACCGAACATGGTTTCAGGGCGCGTGGTTGCGACAATTAAAAATTCTTGCGAATTTGCAATGGGATAACGCATGTACCACAAATGCGATTTTTCGATTTCATTCGATACTTCCAAATCCGAAATCGCCGTTTTTAATTGTGGATCCCAATTCACTAATTTTTTACCGCGATAAATTAAGCCTTCTTCATGCAAGCGCATAAAAGCGGTGATCGTTGCGTGCGAAATATTATCATCCATGGTGAATCGTTCACGCGACCAATCCATCGAGGCGCCGAGGCGGCGAATTTGTTGCGTAATGGTTTGACCAGATTGATGGCGCCATTCCCACACTTTTTTTAAAAATGCATCGCGGCCCAAATCATGACGAGAAATATTTTGCTGCGCGAGTTGGCGCTCCACCACCATTTGCGTTGCAATGCCTGCATGATCCGTTCCCGCTTGCCACAACACATTTTCGCCTTGCATGCGATGAAAACGAATCAATGTGTCCATCAAGGTATATTGAAATCCATGACCCATGTGCAATGTGCCAGTCACATTGGGCGGTGGTAACATGATGCAATATGCGTGACCTGCACCGGTGGGTTTGAAAAATCCCTGGGTTTCCCAGTCGCGAGCCCATTTGGATTCGATGTGGTGTGGTTCGTAGATTTTGTTTAATTCGATTTCGGTCATATCGGCAAATCTGCTAAGATTCAGAAAGACATTCTTTCACAAAAGGCACGGTTTGTCAGTGATCATTTTTCGGTATCTATCCAAAGAAATCATGCGCGCTACGTTGATCGCGACTTTAATTTTGCTCGTAATCTTTGTGACCAACCAATCCGTGCAATTTTTGGAGCGCACCGCGGCGGGCCAGCTGCCGGCCACCGCATTGCTGCAAGCCATTGCGTTGCAAATTCCGCTATTTTCAGGGTATTTGTTGCCACTGGGTTTGTATTTAGGGGCGATACTTACCCTCAGTCGAATGTATATTGATTCAGAGATGACAATTTTATATGCCTGCGGCGTGAGCCGTTTTAAAATTTTGGGGATGGTGTTTTTGGTAGCGATGTTTGTGGCTGTTATAGTCACTTGGTTGATGATGGTGGTGGTGCCCAAAGCGCAGGGAGCGACTAATGTGCTTTTTAATCGCGCTGCAGTGACGGCGTCGGTGCAACAAGTGATTCCTGGGCGTTTTATGTCATTTGGCAATGATCAAGAAAATTCGATTGTGTTGTATGCTGGTGGTATTGGCAAACATCATGTGTTGAGCGATGTGTTTTTAGCAAAAAAAGTGATGGATAAGTGGGGGATGATTGTGGCCAAATCGGCGCGTGAAAGAAAAATGCATGATTCCCCAGTGGAATATTTGGTTTTCGATCAAGGCGATCGATACGTGGGAGAGCCGGGTGAGAAAAATTTTCAGTTGTTGCAGTTTCAAGAATATGGCGCGCGAGTGTTACTGGAAAATGTTCCAGATGTGAATGCGGTGCAATATTATTCGATACCCACCTTGTGGCGATTGCAAAAAACGAATTTGAGTGCGGCAGCGGAATTGCAGTGGCGCATGGCGATGCCCATTTCTGTGTTGATATTTGCATTGCTGGCAGTGCCGCTGAGCGAAACCAAACCGCGTCACGGAAAATTTATTCAAATATTACCCGCGATGATAATTTATCTTTGCTACGGTGATTTATTATTTTTAACGCGCTCTTGGATTCAAGCGGGGCGCATTTCTGCGACGTTGGGAATGTGGTGGGTGCATGCAGCAATGCTGATAGTTGTGTTGATGTTGATTTGGTATCGATGGGGTCGGCAACGATGAAGCTCGTTGATCAATTAATTTTTCGTGACGTAATTGCTTCCACGGCATTAGTGAGTGTCGTCATCATTGCAATTGAATTTTTCTTGAATATGATTCAGCAATTTCATTTCGTTGGCCAACACAATTATACGTTGTGGCGTGTGTTTTTGTATGTGGGCATGCAGTTGCCCGCGCAATTTTATCAATTGTTTCCAATGGCGGGATTTTTGGGAACGATGATTGGACTCGGGCGTTTGTCATCGTCAAGTCAATTGATTGTGATTCGCATGGTGGGATATTCCGTAATGCAATTGACGGGCAGCGTCACGAAAGCTGCGGTCGTGATGATTGTAGTGATCACAATATTGGGCGAAGGCATTGGTTTACATTGGCAACAAACCGCCGATGTTTGGAAAAAAGAATGGATTTTTCCTCAGGCAAATCAGGCGTTACTGCATTCTATTTGGCTGCGACAAGGAAATCATTTTACGCATATCGGGGAATTAAATTCTCCCGATACGATCAGTGATGTCACGCGATATTATTTTTCAAAGAACGATCGTTTGTTGCGCGCCGATTTTTCGCCTGTGGGAAAATTGGTAAATGGTCGTTGGGAATTGCTGAATGTGAAGCAAACGATTTTTGGCCGGCATCATGTGACTGTGACAACACAATCTAAAATGATATTGCCCATGGTATTTAAACCTGTGCTACAAGTGAAAATGCGCGCGGCTTCGACGCAGCAATCGTTGACTACATTGATTCAAATGATTCGTTATCGTCGCGATACGGGATTAACGACAGATCAATTTGTATTTGCATTATCACAGCGTTTTTTACAACCCATTACCACATTGGTTATGATTATTTTGGCGATTCCATTTGTATTTGGTTCTTTTCGCAATACCACAATGGATGTGCGTTTGCTGACTGGCATTGTCATTGGATTTATTTTTTATATGCTGAACCAATTGTTTGGTCCCATTACCATGGTCTATCAATTCCCGCCGTTACTATCTGCGGCATTACCAACGATGTTGTTTTTGCTGTTGGCGAGTGTGTTGCTGCTGCGGGTGCGGTCGTAGAGGTGGTCACAGATTGTGACCACCTACAGCATCTGAAATTTTCTACCAGTCTTCCACGTGCTTTCACGGAATCTGGTCTATACATGTTAGCAACTATTTTAAAAAGCCCTAGGGCAACTGAAACGACAATATCAATTATTGATACATTTACTCGAGTTCGTGAAATTGACAAAACTATTTATCAAATTAGCAATGCGAAGAAAGACGAAAAGAAACAAACTGAGTTAATGCAAAAAGCAGGTGAGTTAATCTCCGAATTAATCGCGCCCGAAAATAACAATAATCAAGAAACAGAGGCAAGTATTGAGTTAAATTTTGCGATTGTAAAATTTAAATATTCTCTGAAAAAGAAACAAAAATTATCTGAGATGATGTAAAAATTAAATTGCTTCTGTATCCCCCGCTTCCGCAATTAAGCGTAACGCATCTATTTTTTGCAATTCAATGCGATGTTTTGAAAAACGAATCATCTTTTTTTTCTGAAATTCGTTTAGTATTCGGCTGATGGTGCTCGCCGTCATTCGCAAGTAATTGGCGATATCTTGGTGCGTCATGACTAATGATAGTGTTGATGAATACAATCCCAGCGACTGATATCGTTCCATTAATTGCAATAAAAATGTAGTGACGCGTTGTTCTGCGGTTGTTCGTAATAACGCGATGTTATCTTCATGAATGCGACGGCTCACCATCTTTAATAATTGTGCGCCGAGTGATGGAAATTGTTGTGTCAGCGCCAACATTTTTTCAGTGGGAATGATGCAAATGTTGGTTTGATCGAGTGCGACGATCGATGTAGCGCGCTGCGCATCATCAATGCCTTCCCACCCAAATAAATCCGGTGGAAAATAAAATCCCATCACAAATTCTTCGCCGTTGGTTTTGTTGATGTAACTTTTAAGACATCCCGCGCGCACGATATACAAATTATCCGACAATTGTCCCTGATGACAAAGATGCTCTCCCCGTTTTAACGTCTTCGCGGGAAATTGTAATGTATCGAATAAATTGTTGGTGTTTTTGGGTAAATTGGGCAGCAAACAAGCAGCGGCGCGGGGGCAATTGAAGCAGCTATTTCTCATGAAAATTCCTTAAGATGTATAAATATTGTACAACTGAAGGATGTATGAGGCTAGGGCCTAGTCGACCTTGCGCTTTTCCAGCAACATTTTTAACTGCTGTTTTTCAATATCCGTGAGCGCGGCTATTTTTGCTTTTTCAATGAGCGCGCCTACCTGTTCTTGATCATGATGCACTTGTAAGCGCGCACAAGCATCGATCAACTCTGTTTTTCGACCAGATTCGGGAATATGTAATGGGTGCGCAGCGATGGAAGCAATTAACGCGCGATCGGATTCTTGTTCAATCTCCGCGAGAAGATCGCTCACCGAAAAATTTACGTTAGATTTGCAATGTTGCAGCAAGCGACACAACATATTTTTTTCAAGTGTTTTTTCGTGAATGTGTTCTGCTGTTAACGTGAGATCGGATGCCAGTGCTGGGTGATGTAATAATATTTGCATCACGGTTTGCGCGGGATTCAATCGTTTTGGCAAAGTATGCGTCGATAATTTTGCAGCCATATTTTTTTTCGGCAACACTATTTTTTCTTTGCCTACCTGAATTTTTGCAGATAACTCGGTGAACAATAAATTTTTATAAATGCCTTCGGGCATGGTGTTTAAATAATCTGTTGCTTGTTTTGCGAACGCTGCTTTTCCGGCAATCGTGTCGACGGGATGCGTTTTTTCTAATTCGCTAAAAAAAACAGTGGCGAGCGCTTGCGCTCCATCAATTTTTATTTCAAACGCCGCCTTGCCAATTTTTCTAACCCAGCTATCGGGATCTTCGTTTTGTGGCAAAAATAAAAATTGAAAATCCAATCCATCGCGCAACAAAGGTAGGCAAATAATTAATGCTTTCCACGCTGCTTTTCTGCCTGCGTCATCCCCATCAAAACAAAAAATAATTTTAGCAGTGTAGCGCAGTAAAATTTTGATGTGTTGTACGTTGAGTGCTGTGCCAAGCGTTGCAGTGGCATAATGAATGCCGTGTTGCGCCAATGCAATCACATCCAGGTAACCTTCTACCATCACAATGCGCGACAATTTTTGATGTTGTTGACACATTTCATATAAACCATACAGCGTTTGATTTTTGTGGAAGACGGGTGTTTCGGGTGAATTCAAATATTTCGGTGTTTCGTCGGTGATGGTGCGCCCGCCAAATGCAATGGTTTTTCCGCGTACGTCGCGAATGGGAAACATGATGCGATTGCGAAAGCGATCATAATAATGCTGCGGATTTTTTTCAATGATCAAACCTGCCGTCATGAGATTTTGGTTATTCGTTTTATTTTTTCCCAATTGCTGCGAGAGAAATTCCCATTCATTGGGTGAGAAACCAATTCCAAATTGTTTTGCGACAGCGCCAGTTAAACCGCGATTTTTTAAATAATCAATGGCGACAGGGGATTTTTTTAATTGCGCTTCATACAACATTTGCGCTTGATGCATCAGCGTATACAGCGCTTCGTTTTCCGCTCTGTGATTGTCGCTACCTTCGAGTGGTATAGTTAATCCCAGTGATTGCGCGAGTTCTGCGACGGCTTCAACAAACGGCAGGTGATCGTAATTCATCAGAAAACCAATTACATTGCCGTGTGCGCCACAACCAAAACAATAATAAAATTGTTTGATGTGACTGACGGTGAATGATGGTGTTTTTTCGGAATGAAAAGGGCAGCAAGCGACGTAGGTGCCCCCTCGTTTTTTTAACTCCACGCGAGATTGAATGACGGATATGATATCGGTTCTGGAAACCACATCTTGAATGAATGATTGCGGAATTAATTTTTGCATGGTCCATTGTAACAAATTACAAAACCAAGTGCTGGAAATTACAAAACCAAGTGCTGGAAATTACAAAACCAAGTGCTGGCCTACTTGCAGAACGCTGGTGTGCAAATGATTTTTTTGTATCAGTGCTGCGGTGGTTGTGTGATGGTGCTCAGCCAAAGTATGTAAATTATCACCCGGCTGCACGATGTAGGCGCTTGAAGTATCGTTGCCGTGTTTGAGCGTGGATGGCTCCCAGTGATTTTCTTTTCTGGGTGTTTTTATTTGTGTTTTCGTGGGTTGCGTGAATTTTGTTTTTTTGTTGATGGGCAACATCAAAGTAATTTTTTGATGTGGCGGTGTGGTAGAAGTTTTTAACGCAGGGTTGAGTGTTTTTACCGTAGAAACGCTGGTGTTGGCCAGATGCGCAATTGTTGTAATTTTCATTTGTTTTTGAATGGTGACGGTACTGGCGATGGGTTGATTGGGAATTTTTGCAAGCCGTATTCCATAAGTGTTGGGATGTTCAACGATGGCTGCCATCGCCAACAATTTTGGCACATATGCTTTAGTTTCTTTGGGTAACGGCAGTGACCAAAAATTGGTGGGGCGATTGCGTTCCTTGTTATAACGAATAGCTGCCATCACGGTACCAGGACCTGAATCGTAAGCCGCGAGTGTCAGCAACCAATTGTGATGAAATTGTTCGTAGAGATACGATAAAAAAGTCAATGCCACTTTCGTCGAAACCGTGGTGCTGCGCCGACCGTCATACCAAGAATTCATTTGTACGCCGTAGCCGTGTGCCGTGTCCGGCATCAATTGCCATAAACCGACTGCACCTGCGCTCGAATAACAGTGGGGTTTGTAATCACTTTCAATCATGGGCAGTAGTGCGAGCTCAGCGGGCAGATGATATTTTTTTGTTTCTTGATAAATGTAATAAAGATAGGGGCGCGCATTTTCAGAAACACGGTGAATGTATTTTGGGTCACGCAAGTAGCGGTCAATTTGTTTTTGGACGTTTGCACTACCTTCTTCACTGGACAACCCAACAAAATGATCGGCGATGACAGGCCAGAGTGTTTGCGGTTCATCCAAGAAGCTCTGGGCGCAGATGATGTTGGCGCAACCCAACAACAGGACGACCAAGAGCAGCAATTTTCGGACAATAGGACGCATGCTTGGATGTTACGGGTACGGGGATGATGAGGCAAGTCATTTTTATGACAGTTGCTGACAGTTGAGCGCAAAGCGATGGGTTATTCATTTAGACTGTTATCGCATTGCGGATGCGAAAACCTTCAGATGCAGTTATGATGGAGCAATAATTAAATCGGTCCATTGCAGTGGGAAATAATGAATAGGGATACATGGTTTCAGCAGCTCTTGTCTACGTGGGTGGGAACGCTTGAGAAAAAAGCACTGGATCACATTTTTGAGAAGATTTGCGGAGTGCAGTTGCTGCAAATAGGTGGCCCGAGCGGCCATGATTGGATTTCTGCTGCGCGTTTTTCTCGCCTTTTTTGGATAGATCCTTTTTTTCATGCGCAGCAATCCAAATTATTTATCCAGGCGCATTACACCGAATTACCCGTGCGATCTGAGTCGATGGATGCAGTTTTATTTTTACACCAATTGAGTCATACGCAGGATGTGCCGGAAATATTGGCGGAGGTGGCGCGGGTATTAAAGCCCAATGGACACTGCGTGATCGTGGATTTTAATGCGTGGAGTTTGTGGCGATTGTGGCAACTGAAAACAAAAAAATGTTGTTCGCCGATTAAAGTGAAACGCTATTTACAAAAGCTGGATTTTGAAATTTCTGGATTTCAAACTTACTCTTTTTATTCGCCTTTGTCGCTTGCCAAAAAAAATTCGCGCGCTACATTTTGCGAAACACTGGGGCAATTATTTTTTCCAAAATTTGGCGCCGCTTTTATTATGATTGCTACCAAAAAAGTGCCTGGCATGACGCCGCTTGTAGCGCGACCATGGCAGCAAAAAAGTGTGAAGGCGGGATTGCAGCCTTCCATTCGAGGATTATCATCATCCAATAGTTCCCGCTCCGAGGGTTGATTAACTTAAATTTTCAGATTTATTCGCACACATCCTGTGTGCTCACCCTTCGGGTTGATTCGCTACGCGAATCATTCAAAAAATGCTATCCTGCATTTTTTGTGAGGTGAGATTGAATGATAATTTGGTGAGAAAAGCGGAGTTGACACGTCAGTCAATGAGCATTTTCGAAACAAATTATCATTCAAGATCACCCAAAGATGAAAATTCTTTTGAAAGCGAGAGGAGCTGATCATCATGCAAAAAAAATTAACCGTATTGTTGTTCACGGATGGTGCGTGTCGTGGCAATCCCGGCCCCGGAGGCTGGGGTGTGTTGATGCGGTATGGTGAACATGAAAAAAAATTGTATGGTGCTGAACGATTGACGACGAATAATCGCATGGAATTAATGGCAACCATCGAAGGATTGCGCTCATTAAAAAAATCTTGTCAGGTTGAAATTACCACTGATTCACAGTATGTAAAAAACGGAATTACAGAGTGGCTGCATGGTTGGAAAAAAAAACAGTGGAAAACTGCGAATAAAAAGCCGGTGAAAAATCAAGATTTGTGGGAAGCGCTTGATCGCGAGACACAGCGTCACAATGTAATTTGGCATTGGGTGAAAGGGCACAGCGGTCACAGCGAAAATGAAATCGCCGATCAGTTGGCTAATCAAGCGATAGATGAACTACGAGGCTAATCATGAGACAAATTGTATTGGATACTGAAACCACGGGATTGGAAGTAGAAGAAGGTCATCGATTGATTGAAATTGGTTGTATTGAAATGGTGAATCGTCGTTTCACCAACCGCCATTTTCATTTTTATGTGAATCCAGATCACGCGGTGGATTTGGGTGCGATGAAAGTGCATGGCATCACGAATGAATTTTTAAAAGACAAGCCACGATTTGCAAATATTGCCGATGCACTTCTCAATTTTATAGCGAATGCCGAATTAATTATTCACAATGCCGAATTTGATTTGGGTTTTTTGACTGCTGAATTCACACGTCTGAAAATAAAATGGAAACCAAGTTCTGTCATTGACACTTTATCTTTGGCGCGAAACTTACATCCAGGCCAAAAAAATTCATTGGATATATTGTGCAAGCGGTATGGTGTAGATAATACACAACGTGATTTGCACGGTGCATTATTGGACGCAAAATTATTGGCGAGCGTGTATTTGCAGATGACGAGCGGACAAACGCAGTTGTTTGACGAGTCATCTGTTAAAGTGACAACGGTTTTGCAAGATCATTCAACCAAGTCTGTTTTTTTTGATGATTTACCGGTGATTGCGCCAACAGAAGAAGAATTAGCAGCGCATAAAACGGCTACCATGGAATAATTTTTCTGGGTACCAGATGGCAGTACTCGATCCAATAGCGTCCATATTTGTTTGCGCAACGTGTGTCGTCACGGTAAGCGCGATGTACGAGCAGGATCGTTAAAAAAATTACATAAAACCACGGCAAAAAGTGAAAAAATAAAACGGGTAGCGTCCAGAAAAAGGCGAGTGATATTTCCAACAGATAATGAAAGTGCCGGGAAATTCCCCACCAGCCTGATGCCAATAAAATGCTGTTTTTGGAATTGCCTTGTTGATCAAGATACGTTGCGTGAATCAACGTTGGCGCTTTTCCCCAGATTTTGCAATCACCGTTGGTTGCGCGTACTTTTTGCCGCTGACGATCAGCGAAATAATTTAACATCACTGAGATCATGCCAAATAATGCGATGCTTGTAGCGATGATGGGCTCAAAATGAAACGGATGGTTCACCAAATACACCGCGGGTAATGTGTAAATACCGGGAACCCATACCAAACATCCCCAGCAAATGTAAAACCCGGCGCGATCGTGCATGATATCCATCGATCGCAAATAACCAGATTCCCAAAAGAAAAATTTACCGATGTAAAGCAGCATGATGCTGACACAAACGAGCATGCTGTTCGTCAATCCAAATACCGCGGATTGTTTTGCAGCGCACGAAATAATAATGAGTGACCAACTCATCATGCCGAAGCGACAATTCGTAAATTGTTTTACATCCCAACCTAAAAAACGCGGATACAATTCCGTTCCCCAATAGTAATCAAACACAATATTGCCTGAAGTGCCGTGATCGCGCGATGACGGTTGAAATCGGCCTTTCAAATACAACCACGTGCAGAATAGTAAACTGAAAATATTCAGCGCACCTAAAATTCCGGAAAAATGATCATAAATGATCGTTGCAGAAAACAATTTTAAAATATGTGTGCACAGAAAAAATAAACCGAGCGTAATTAAAAAACAGGAAAATCCATTGTCTTTATAAATTGGAATGTGACCTTTGGGTGTTTCGGGGCCGGCGATTGTTTTTCCAGGAACGGCGCGCATCAATAATAATTGCGTGCTCATAAAGATGAAAATTATTTTCCATGCGATCGGTGTACCAAAAAAAACGGGTTGCCAAATTTGCCACAGTGTATGAAAAAATCCGTGCTGCATGATCAACTGATAAAATTGCAACACAGAACCATCACAGTGCGTATTGATCGCCCAAATTAAAATGACAGTGGGTGGACAAGTGAGAATTAAAAATAATGGAAATAAAGTGCGGCGAAATGCATGCATGTGAAACTCCCTTTAACCTAGATTCGGCAGTTGAAACCTACTGCGAGCGATTAATCGTCTGAATTTACTTTGAATTTTTAAAAAATTTCTTTCACCGTATGGGTGAATACGGTTTCAAGAAATTTTTCAAAAATCCAAAGCATATTCATTAGCTTAATCGCTCTCGTTACGGTTTCAACTGCCGAATCTAGGTTTAAAGACCGCATTATACAATATTTTTATTTAGGAAGTACCACTACGGTGACCACATCATTTCCGCGCACATTTAATCGCGAACCTTGTCCAGAAAAATTTTTATCTGGATCAGTGAAACGGCTCTCGTCTTTTGGTGTGAGACTCCAGATAGTTGTAGCGAGACATAATGGTGGACATGCATTTGACGGAATAGGTTTTGTTGCTGTTGCAGGAATGCAATTTGAAAAGGCACCAGGATAATACAGTCGGCAACCAGTTGTTGCAGAATAGATTGACGGACGAGGATTATTACGTCGTGACATGAGTGTTGTCTCCGAAATAGTTTGTTGAAATAGTTTGTTGTTATTCCTCCTTTCTTTCAGTCAACCCTTGATCATCGTTACTGATCAGTCCTTCGTGCCACGGCAGATGGCGATACACGCTAAATCCAGCCACTGGCAACATGGGGTATTTGATGATATCGAAATATGGGGAATAATCAAAGTCACTCGGCGCATATAATTTCGGATTACGACGAATCAACTCTAATCGTTTTTGATCATTTTCACGAATCAATGGCAAAACGGGGAATTTTACAGAGTTAAAGGCCTTTGCGATCATTGTGGAGCAAATGTCTTGTTGCGCTTTTCCCGCGTGTTCTTGAAATAAACTGGAATTCCAGCGTTTTGGAATGATTCGACTTGCCAACAAAAAACGCCCCAAATCGAGAAATTGCCGGATGTTATATTCTCTGCCAATACTACTGACTGCAAACGCAATAATTTGTTGCGCATCGTGATGCGCCAACCCCGTTGGACGACAAACGCGAATATGCTCTTCTTTGTATTTTGAAATAGGTACAATAATTGTGCCTTGGCCGATGATGGCTTCAATCAGCAATTGTTCTGACAGCGGACCCTTGTAATATTGTTGAATGGTTTCGCGCAGTTTAGGATCTTCTACATTGTACAAATGACCAATGTAAAGCGCTGCATGACTCCACGGACTTTGTGTGATGCGTTGCACGGCGCGGCTGACACGATTGCGACCTTCGATGAGCAATACATCGGCGGGGCGTACTTCGTGACAAATACGCGAAAAATCACACAAAAAACCGCGCGACGGCATGGTATTTTTTAGTAGAAATTTACTAAGTTTTCGTACGAGCCAATTGCCGAGTGACATACTACCCCTTTGCTAATTTAATTGCATATCCCAAATATTTTTCGGGCGTTAATTTTTTTAAGAATACTTTTTCTTTTGTGGGAATTTTTAATGCTGACACAAATCGCAACCAATCGCCTTTCGTAATATTTTCGCCGCGCGTGAATACTTTTAATTTTTCGTACGCATCAACGATCCCATGTTTTCGCATCACAGTTTGCGCGGCTTCTGCTAAAATTTCCCAGTGCTGATTTAATTCTGTTTTCAAATACGCGGGATTTGGAATCAGTTTTGATAATCCTTTTTCGATGGATGCATATGCCACCAGCGCATAACCAAAAACACAACCGACGTTGCGCAGCACCGTTGAATCCGTTAAATCGCGCTGCCAGCGAGAAATGGGCAATTTTTGCGATAAAAATGCGCTGAGCGCAATGCTCAAGCTCAGATTACCTTCGGCATTTTCAAAATCAATGGGATTAATTTTGTGTGGCATGGTGGACGATCCCACTTCACGTTTTTTGCGTTGCTGAGAAAAATAATGCAAAGAAATATATCCCCAGCAATCTCGGCAAAAATCAATCAAAATGGTATTGCAAACAGTAAACGTATTGAATAATTGCGCGAGAAAATCGTGCGGCTCAATTTGTGTTGTGTACAAATTCCACTGTAATCCCAGAGATTCCACAAATTTTTTTGAAAACAAAATCCAATCAATGCGTGGATAGGCAATTGCATGTGCATTAAAATTACCAACAGCGCCATTACATTTTCCGGTAATTGGGGTTGCTGCAAAAATTGCGAGTTGCAATTTTAATCGTTCTGAAAAATTTCTGAATTCTTTGCCGAGCGTGGTTGGTGTTGCTGCTTGCCCGTGCGTGCGCGAGAGCATTGCATATTTCGCCATTTTTTTCGCATGCGCTTCTATATTTTTAATTATTTTTTTGAGCGCGGGAATGATTAGCGTGTCACGCATTTTTTGTAGCATGCACGCGTAACTTAAATTGTTTACATCTTCAGAAGTTAATGCAAAATGTATCCATGGAGATAATCGTTTTAATGTGGGATGTGCATTTAACTTATTTCGCAAATAATATTCCACCGCCTTGACATCATGATTAATGCTGACTTCGATGGTTTTGATTTGGTTGGCCACGCGTTCATCGAAACCATCAGATAATTCTGTGAGAAATTGTATTTCTGCGGGACTGAGCGGCTTAATCTCGGGAAGCTTTTCGGCAAGTGCCAGCAACCATTTTACTTCCACTTGCAGTCTATAGAAAATCAAACCATATTCACTTACAATTGGACGCAGTTGCGTGAGCTGCTTGTGATAACGACCATCGAGCGGTGAAATAGCTGTCAGATAGGTAAGTGACATAACGCAAGCCCCCTTCGTCAATGATATACCCTTTAGGAAAAAGTATGCAATTTATTGACTTACAAACGCAGTATCAGCGGCATAAAAGCGCGATTGATGCGGCAATAGCGCGTGTTTTAGCACATGGAAAATTCGTTAATGGCCCGGAAAATGAGGCATTGGAATCACAGCTTGCAGCTTACGTAGGTGCTTCGTATTGCATCATGATGTCGAGCGGCACGACGGCTTTGCAAGTGGCGCTGATGGCGCTTGATATTCAGCCAGGCGATGAAGTGATTACGAGCCCTTTTAGTTTTTTTGCAACGGCCGAAGTGATTTATCTTTTAAAAGCCAAACCTGTATATGTGGATATTGATCCTTCGACTTATTTGATGGATTCCAATGCGATTTCTGCCGCGATTACCGCTCGTACCAAAGCGATTATTCCCGTCAGTTTGTATGGGCAATGCGCTGACATGGATGTGATTAATGCGATTGCGAAACGGCATCATATCGCAGTGATTGAAGATGCTGCGCAAAGTTTTGGTGCGATTTATAAAAATAAAAAATCGTGCGCGTTAAGTGATATCGCGTGCACCAGTTTTTTTCCGTCAAAGCCCTTGGGTTGTTACGGTGATGGCGGCGCTTGTTTTACGAATGATGCAGCGCTTGCGACGCGTATGCGTCACATTATGAATCACGGGCAAAGCAGTCGTTATCATCATGTGGAAATTGGCATCAATGGGCGCATGGATACATTGCAATCTGCTATTTTGCTCGAGAAATTGGCTTTTTTTGATGAAGAAATAAAAATGCGTGAGCAAGTGGACGCGTGGTATCGCGATGCATTGGGTGATGCAATAAAGCCGCCGGTGATTTTGCCGCACAATAAAAGCGTTTATGCGCAATACACTGTCGCAGTGAATGAACGTGATCACGTACAAAAAACATTACAAGCAGCGGGCATTCCAACTACCGTGCATTATCCGCTGGGGTTGCATCAACAGCCTGCGTTGATGCATGGCTCGCATTCTTTCCCGTCTTTTCCTGTCACAGAACGCGCGACAAAACACGTGTTGAGTTTGCCTTTTCATCCTTATTTAACGCATAATCAAGTCACAGAAATTGTGGAAAAATTAATTGCCTGCGTGCTCGAGTTGGTTGATGGAAGTGAATCATAAAATTATTTTAGTGACAGGTGCGGCATCAGGATTGGGTGCCGCGACTGCTGATTTTTTAGCGAAAAAAAATGCAACTGTGATTTTTTTGGATCGCGATTTAGACAATGCTAAAAAAAATGCGGCGCGCGTGAATGGCGTTGCATTGGAATGTGATGTGACGTCAGAAGTTTCCGTGAAAAATGCGATAGACACCGTTGTATCGAAATTTCAATTTATTCATGCCGTGGTGAATTGCGCGGGTGTGGTACATGCAGCACGCATGCTTGGAAAAAATGGTGCGATGCCGCTCGACGATTTTTCCCGCGTGATTCAAATTAATTTGATTGGTACGTTTAATGTGATGCGTTTGACAGCCGAAAAAATGAGCACGCAAGATCCCGTGAATGCAGAAGGTGAGCGTGGTGTGATTATTAATACGGCGTCGGTTGCAGCATTTGAAGGGCAGCTGGGGCAGGCGGCGTATAGCGCATCGAAAGGGGGCATTGCCGCGATGACCTTACCTGTCGCTCGAGAATTAAGCCGGTTTGGTATTCGCGTGATGACCATTGCTCCCGGCATTATGCAAACGCCGATGATGTCGCGTTTGTCTGAAACTGTGCAAGCTCAATTAGCCAATGAAGTGCCATTTCCAAAACGCTTGGGTGATCCTGCAGAATTTGCATCGTTAGTATTTCACATTATCGAAAATAGTTATTTGAATGGATCGGTGATGCGTTTGGATGGCGCACTGCGATTGAAATGACGATTTGCTTAACAAAAGATTAATTGCAGTGACGTATTTTAATGTACTCGCTTTTCGTGTATCTTTGGACCTGCATTTGTGATCCACCGACCAAAAGCGAAGCCATCAACAATGCGACCAGAGACAGCCGACTTTCTACAGCCGACTGACGATCGAGATCAAGATCGAGATCAAGATCTAGAAACCACAGAATTTATTAGTGCGACTGAGAGGCGCAAGCGCGAATTAACGCAAAAGCTTCGTCGTCTTCAACGTATCTTGCAAGAGATAGTATCTGCTAAAAATAATCAACCGGACGAAGAAGCCTGGGGGTCCATTAGTGTTGTCGAGGAGCGAAAGCAGAAGCGTGAACTAGAGCGCCAATATCTACGATGCTGTCTGAATATCATTGATGTAGAGATAGGGCTTGCTAAAAACGATAAGCTGGACGGGGCTCAGAAAATTATTAATGATGCTGCTGTTGAGAAGCGCAAGCGCGAACTAGAGCACAAATATCTGCAATGCCTCCTGGATATTATTCATGATGAGATTAAATCCGTCAAAAACAGTCAGACGAGTAGAAACCTCGAGCCTAACGGGCTCGCTTATTTTTTATTAGCAACCAAAGCGCTTGCGTCCGGATCTTTTCGTTATTTTATTTTGTATCACCTGATGCGGCTGATCCAACAAGAGCCTTTTGTTGCTGATGCAGCATGGACACGATCATTTTGGCTAGTTGAAGTGTTTCCAGCGGTTTGCGCGTTGAATGATGTGGTGCTGACGTATTTGGGGACGAAGGACAGTACCGTTGCATTTTGCAATCGGTTTAAGCTGGGTGAGAATGCTCAGCATTTTTATACGGGGCATATTTTAAATCATGATGTTGGTGAGATAGCGCGCGATCTTTCTCAACAGGTGTGTCGCATGAAGGATAATGCATTGCACATCTGGAGCCAATATCCCAAATTATTTTTATTGATGTCGCCTTTTGGATTATTTGCAGCGGGATGGAAAGCAACCATTGGTATTCAAAATGAATTGGAACGCGCAGCCTTGGCCATCACACCCGAGCCGCTGAGTTATCTCACTTATATTTTTTGGACTTTTGCTTCCAGTGTTGGCTTAGTGAACGCAATTATTTATCTTGCATTCAAATTGGTCGGACAAGGTGTTGAGAATATCCACATTAAAAATGCATTGAAAAATAGTGACGCTTGGAAAGAATTTTGCAAAGAAAAACGCTCCTTTTTTTATAAGCAGCACTTCATAAATTTTTTTACGTCCATATTTACCGCACTCATTGTGGGCATGTCGGCTTTTTATTCCAAATCCGCTTTTAATTTTACCTGGGAAAATGCAGAGCTTTGTTTTTCGCTTGTGATTCCTGAAACCATACTTTGTCTTTTTTGGACTATCAATCCCAGTATTAATCGGACTAAAATGCTCGCAATGCGAGAAAATAATTCGCAAGAAACGCCGCAACCGATTAATGTGACTATCAATAACGCGGACGCGCCGGTTGTTACAGAGCACCCTGACGCGCAGTGTAGAAAACTAATAATGTATTTAATTATCGCGATGGGTATTTTTAGCTCGTTTGGCACTGGGCTTTCGATTATTCCAACGTTTATTGGGTTCAGTCGATTGGTGGGAAATAAGCCATTGTCAGAACAGCCGGAAACTGTATGCATTCCAGTCATGGTGCTTGGTTTTATATTTGCGTGTGTGTTAGCAGGGCAAGATTATATTTTTTGGACCAAGCAGTATCTATTGAAAAAATATCCTGATCCTTTACGGAGGGATGGTGATGCAGCAATGCGGCCTTCACAGTCAGTTGCGCAGTTTGATGCTGTGCCACCAGGGTTAGGAAATTAATATCTGTCACGCAACTTAAGCGTGTTTCTGCACTGAAATCAAATTCACTTTAAAAACCAGTGTTTCGTTGGGGCCGATAGCGCCGGGCGAACCTGTGTTTCCATAAGCTAATTTTGCAGGAATATAAAGCATCCACGTGTCACCGGCCTTCATCAATTGCAACGCTTCTTGCCATCCCGGAATTACGTCGCCCACTTTAAAAGTAGCGGGTTGTCCGCGTTGATAAGAACTATCAAATACAGAGCCATCAATAAGCGATCCTTCGTAATTCACGGTGACGGTGTCGTTAGCAGTGGGGCTCACGCCACTACCCGCATTTAAAATTTGATATTCCAATCCCGACGGGGTGGTGATGACACCCGGTTTTTTAGCATTCGCTGTTAAAAATAATTGACCTGCTTGTTGGTTTTTTTCTGATAATTCAGTTTGTTTTTGTTGCATGTGTGCGGTCACTTCTTGTTGCATGTTGGATAGGGCGGTTTGCATATTTTTTTCAGGAATTGCCGATGGATGATTTTGATATCCATCTGCAATGCCTTTGGTAAACAGAGCAGTGTCGACTGTGATCGACTGCGCTTTTAACGCCTTGCCTGTTTGGTATCCCAATGTGTAAGACAGATCGCCCACATGGGATGTTGGTTGTTGTGCTGGATCAGCAAAAATCGCAGCGCTGCTTAACAATAAAGCCATCAATAAGTATTTTTTCATGGGGCTACTCCTATTTTGAAAATACTAGCATACTTTTTTGGCAATGCGTTTCTTTTTTATGGATGTGTTCATTGCTTGATCGCGCTTGTCATGCAGACTTTTGAGATAAACTCGCTGGTCGGGCAAAATCTTTTTCAGTTCTTTCGCGCGCTTGCTGATTTGTTGAAATAGCATTTTACCCGCGTCGAGCACATCTTGACGATAATCCAATAAAGGATACGAGTTGTTAGGCAGGTATCCCACGCCACACAAAATGCATTGATAATTGGTTTCTGTCCAAAAATTTTGGAATAACGATTTAAACGTCGGATAAATATTATTGTTATCGACGGTGGGACGGCGAATCGGTAAGCCTGATTTGTGTTGACGTAAAATCAATTCAAGCGAATCAGGCGCTTTGGTTTCATATTTATTGGTTTTCCAAAAAGCGGTGTCTTCGCGTTGTGCTGTTTTAAAGTGCATGCAAATAAAATCACGATTATCATCCACCATGAAATTAATTTTGCGATTGAATTTTTCGCGCAATACCGGATCAATATTTTTCTTTGGAAAACATTTGACGAGTTGATACAGTGCTGCGTAAATAAAATAAATAGTGGAAGATTCAAGTGGTTCTAAAAAACTACCAGACAAACCAATACTCACGCAATTTTTCACCCACGAATTACGATGACGGCGCGATTGAAATTTAATCGGACGCAGAGTGGCGTTATCCGCGCGTTTACCAAAAAATTGTCGCAATTCTTTTTCCGCTTCTTCATCGCTGATAAATTGGCTTGAATACACATAGCCATTGCCCGAGCGTTCATACAATGGAATTTCCCACATCCACCCTGCTTTCATTGCGGTTGCTGTGGTGTAGGAACGGATGGTTTTTTCTTTGGGATCGTTGGGTAAATTGATGGCGATAGCGCGATCGGTTAACAAACAATCCGCAAATGAAATGACGGGCTCTTTGAATAATTTATCAATTAAAAATCCTGCAAATCCAGAGCAATCAATAAATAGATCCGCGTGATATTCTCTGCCGCTCTCGCCGATCACACACGTCACATTGCCTTGCTCATCTTGTTTTGCATTCACCAGTTTATCGATGACGTGTGTGATGCCACGCGCAACACCCCAGTCTTTTAAATAACGCGAAATTAAAATGGCGTCAAAGTGATACGCATAATGCTGCACTTTGGTGCCATCTAATAATTTGGGTGACTTGTGAAAATCAAAAGCCACGGATGATGCAAAACAAGAGTCCGCAAAATTACGTTTGGTTTTTCCTTCTAGAAATTGTTTGGTCCACACAGAAGACAGCGGTATTTCATCGATCATTGGAATTTCACCGAACACGTGATAATAATAATCGCCGCCACTTTCTAGCGGCGTTTTCCAATTGGCGTATTTAATACCGAGTTTAAAAGTGCCGCCCAATTCAGGCATCCACGCATCCTCAGAAATTCCCAAGCGATCAAAAAATTCGGTTTTAATCGTGGGAATTGTCGCTTCACCCACGCCAATTGGCGCATGCTGCGCAGATTCGATGACGGTGATTTTAGCGTTGAAATTTAGCGATTGCGCGAGGTAAGTGGCAGACATCCAACCCGCAGTTCCTGCGCCAATAATTACTATTCGTCGAATTGAATCGTCGTTCATAAGACCTCCTTGTCTTACATTGAAGTTATCATATACCCATTCCACTTCACAATGTGATTTTTTATCGCGTTGTGACGTGTCTCAATTGACAACTGCTGACGCGCATTTGATAATGCAGCAAATTCAAAGGATGGATTCTGTGCCGACTGTTTGCGAAGCATCGCCGCTGTTTCAATGTTCACGAGAAATGGTCAGCAATGTGGAAACCACGATGGCTTCACTGGTGATTGATCAGCAATCTTGGCCTATCACGATTAATTGCGCGCAATATGATAACGCACTTATTTGCTCACCTTATACCACGTATGTGACTTATCCGCTGGGCGAAATCAAAAAGTTTAAAGCGCCGTGGAAAAAAATAGCGATTGTGTTGAATGCAGTGATTATGTCGCTGCTGTGTCGACTCACGCAGTTTAATCGTGTCGTGCAAATTAATAATAATTTAAATAGTTTGATTCGGCATTCGTCCACATTTGCAACGCGATTATCTGATATCACGCAAACGTGTATTCAACAATTTCCACACCATGCCATTACTTTTTTTCGTGTGAATGCTTTATTGGATACCGATTTTTTAGGGACACTTAAAAAAGAAGGGTATTGTGTTTTTCCCGATCGCCCCGCTCACCTTTTTTTCCCTGCAGATCATGTGACGCAATCGAGTTATCTCAAGCGTGACTTATCGCTTTTAAAAAACTCAGCCTACACTGTCATCTCGCATGATGCAATCGGAAGCGAAGACGCAGAACGTATCGCAGAATTGTATGCACAATTGTTTGTTGAGAAGCATTCCCATCGCAACCCGATTTACACCGCACTGTATTTTCAACGTGCCATCGCCAATCGTTGGCATACGTATGTCGCATTGAAAAACAAGGATGGTAGAATTGATGCTTTTATTAGTTGGTTTATCAATGATAATGTAATGACATGTGGTCCGTTGGGCTACGATCATTCTGTGGATCAAAAAATAGGATTGTATCGGCAATTGGTGGCGCTGTGTTTACAATATGCAGATCAGCATCAATTCATTTTTAATATGGGTGGTGGCTCAGATGAATTTAAACGGAATCGTCGCAGCCAACAAACATGGGAATACACAGCGGTTTATTATCAACATTTGCCAACGTATCGTCGCATTCCGTGGAAAATGCTCAGTTGGGCGTGCAATCGATTTATTCAAAAGGTGGTGAGTTAATTTATGGTGTTACTGATCGATCATACAACTTGCCCAAAGACAGATTCAGAGCAATTTCAACGTCAACAATTTTTGGTTATTCCACAATTTCTGCCGCAATCGTATGTACAAGATCATTATCTTTCTGAAGTGAATGATTGTGATGCTCATGTGCACCGTGTTCATGTGGGCCGTTTTAAAAAATCAGGGAGTGTGAGTAGCCAATTATTAAAAAAATATGCGCCGTCACTATACTCGCTGTATCATTCCGATGCGTTGAAACAGTATGTGGAAAAAATTGTGGGTGAATCCGTGATGCTGTGTCCTGACAGCGATCCGCATGCTGTCGCATTATATTACTACACGGAGCCGGGTGATCACATTGGTGTTCATTATGACAAATCTTTTTATCGTGGTCAGCGTTATACGGTACTGTTTGGATTAATACAAAATTCGGCCGCATCGCAGTTGATTTGTTATCCTGGCGCTTCAAAATTAAATCGCCGCAAAAATCCTGTGACTGTTCACACGTATCCAGGTACGCTCGTGATTTTTAGTGGCAACACGCTGTGGCACGAAGTAACACCGCTCGCAAAAAACGAAAAACGCGTTATTCTCACAATGGAATTTGTGACCGATGTGCGCATGACGCCTTGGAATCGGTTTATTTCTCACACCAAAGATCGCTTTTTGTATTTCGGAAAAGGATAACGCGATGCAAGCGCTTATTTTAGCAGCCGGCATGGGCTCTCGTATTCGCGATACTCACGCACTTCCCAAAGGTTTTTTATCGTTTTCGGATCACAGCATCATTCAAGAATCCATCGAAAAAATAAAACAGTGTGGCATACAAAAAATCTTGATTGTCACGGGGTATAGCGCCAATTATTTTGATGAGCTTGCGAAACAAGATGCTAACGTTACCACAATTTACAACAATCAATTTGCTCAGTATGGCAATTTATATTCATGGTATTGCGCAAAAGATTATTTAACGGATGATTTTTTGTTATTAGAATCCGATATTATTTATGAAAAAAAAGCACTGGATCAATTGCTCGATGACACACATCCTAACACCATTATCTTAAGCGGCACGACTCAATCGGGCGATGAAGTGTATGTGCAAACGACTTCAAAAAATAATTTAGTGAACATGCGCAAGAAAAAAGATGCGTTGGTGCAGCAGGATATTTTAGGCGAATTTGTGGGGATTAGTAAAATTGCGTTGCTCGATTATCAACGCTTGATGCAGCAAGCACTGTGCGACAAAAATTTTTTACACACGGGTTATTATGATGAGCAGGGTATAGTGGCCATGACAAAGTTTTGCGAAGTATATTGCCTGAAAGATCCGAGTTTGTTGTGGGCTGAGATCGATGACAAAGTACAATATGAGCGTGCCAAAAAATTATATCCCATTATTGATCGCGTGACAGTTGAGGAGGAGGGATGAGCGAAAGCAATGCGGTGCCAAGCGGCTATGAAGATTACGTGTATCGTTTTATGTATTTTATTTTATTGCCAGTGGTACCATTCATTCCGAAGTGCATCACACCTAACCAAATCACGATACTCTCTTTTATTTCCGCGATGACTGGAACCATTTTGCTGTATGTCATTCAAACACCCGTCGCATTTTTATATTGGATTTTATTTAATTTTTTATGGCTGGTGTTTGACTCACTGGATGGCATGCACGCACGCTTAACGCAACAAACTTCCGAATTTGGCGGATTTTTAGATCACGCATTGGATTGCATTTATTTTGTTTTTATGTGGACGGTGATTGCTATAAAATTTGATTTGTTTTATCCCGTGTACGTGTATATTTTAATGCTGCGAACCACTTCTGCAACGCTGGTTTTTCTGACGCAATTTCATACCGGAAAAATGATGCTCAGTAAATTTTCGGGTGGATTAGAATTTATGTTGATGAACGTGGTGATGTTGTTCGCATATTATTATCCGAATTTTAATCCCGCTTTGTATACGACGAATTCTTTTTTATTGCACTGGATTCACCTGTTGCATTTGGAGCAAGGCGCTTTGATGAAACTTATTTTATTTGTATATTTTTTTGGTGTGCCGATTTATACAATCATGCAGTTTCGGTTTGCATGGAAACATACGGGATCGTAATCAGAGCGAGTATCGCGCTTAATAACAACGCAATCGACAGCGGAATTTGATTATAAGTTTTGGTGAGTGACATTAAGTAGCTGCTGATGGAGCCGCCCAAAATTTGTAGAAATCCAAATAAAGCACCCGCAGTTCCTGCCATCGTAGGAAATCCATGCATCGCACCCGCATAGGCATTGGAAAAAATCATGCTACAGCCGACGATGTAAATGACGACTGGAATCATAATTGCCCAAGTGCTTTCATGATGTAGCAATCCAAAAATCAACATCACAATACTGCCCGCGAGCATGATACAAAGTCCAATCACCAACATTTTTTTAATTCCCACTTTTTCAACGAGCAATGCATTGATGAGTCCGCCGACAATAAAAAATAATCCCGCAATGGCCGCTACCCAACCAAATTGCACCGCTGTTAATCCCACGACTTCTTGCAATAAAAAAGGTAGCGTGGTGAGCCATGCTAAAATTCCACCAAAAGCGAGCATGACGCAAAATGCAAAGCTCATGAAATTTGCATTTGTGAGTAAGCGTTTCATGTTACGAGCGATGTTGAGGATACGCAAGGTTTGTTGTTGCTGATATTGATTGGTTTCGCGATAAATAAACAGTATGCCGATCATGCAAATGCTTGCATAAATTAACAGGAAAATAAAACAGGCTTGCCATGAAAAAAAATGTAACAGATATGCGCCGATGAGTGGCGCCGAGGCCAGTAAAATTACGCGAGAAATGGCCAAAAATGAGCTGATTTTTGCTAGTTCATTACCTTCATACACATCGCGCAACATCGACAAAAATAATGCAGCACCGGAACCTGCGCCAATACCCTGCAGCAATCGACCCGTTAAAAATAAATCAATTCCGCGAGAAAAATAACACAGTGTTGTTCCGATTAGGCAAATACTGAGCCCGACAATCACCGGATTCTTCCTGCCGATTGCATCAGAAATGGGGCCATACACAAGATGCGATAACGCGAAGCCCAACATAAAAATGGCAATGCTCACTTGCATAAGATGTGCTGTCGTTTTTAGCGCTTCTTGAATCACGGGGAGTGCGGGCAAATAAAGATCGGAGGAAATTTGACCTAAACAAGATAGCAAAAATAAAAACGCGAAAAACAAAAATGTTTTCTTCATGAATGTATCTGCACCTTGCAAAAAGCTTGTGCTAGACTATCAGAAATTGTGACGGAATCACACGGATAAAAATATGCAGAGGACGTTACTGTTTCGAATTTGGGTCGTTTGCGCGCTTGGGCTTTTTGTTGATGGATTTGACTTATACATCACTTCCGTTGCTGAACCGTTATTTCAAAAAACATTACAGTTGTCACCACTGTGGCTCGGCTTTACACAAGCAGCAGCACCGATTGGCGCAGCAGTGGGTGCTGTGTTGATTGGATATATTACCGATCGCGTGGGCAGAAAAACCATGCTTGCATTTAATTTTTCCCTATTTGTTGTCGCGACTTTGTTGTCTGCGATTTCGTGGGATGTGTATTCGTTGTGTTTTTTCCGATTTTTAGTGGGATTTGGCGTGGGTTCTGATTACCCCGTGTGCGCTGCATATTTATCTGAAATGTCACCGAATCAGTCGCGCGGAAAATTAATGGCATCGGCCATGTTCATCAATTGTTTGGCGTCGCCGATTGGCGTGATCGTTGCGTATTTTCTTTTTGTGATTTATCCGCATGTCGGTGCGTGGCGATTGATGTTTGCCTTTGGCGCATTACCAGCGACCATCGCATTATTAATGCGTGCGCGCTTGCCGGAAAGTTTTGTGTGGAAAATTAATCAGCGCCTCACGTCACCCACACAAAAAAATCAAAACAGTTACCGTATTTTATTCGGCCCGATTTACTTAAAAGCTACGATTGCACTTTGCTTGTCGTGGGCGCTGATGGATATTTCTTATTATAGTATCGGGTTGTTTACGCCCGACATTCTCAGCGCCATGCATTTGGCGACCAACGGTGATTTTGTAACGGATACTAAAACCATTGTGTTGAATACCTTATTTGTGAATGCATTTGTAGCACTTGGCGCTTTTATTTCTATTTTTGTGATTGATCGTGTGTCGCGATTGAGCTTGCAGAAATTTGGGTTTTTGGGTTCTTTTTTGGGATTGTTTGTACTAGCACTTAGCAATTATTTTCACTTCACTTCCATTTATTCCGTCATCTTTTCCTGTTTTTTAATTTACAATATTTTTGTCAATTTAGGCCCCGGTGCAACAACCTATTTGTTGCCCGCAGAAATTTACCCAACACAAGTTCGCGCGACAGGCCATGGGTTGGCGTCGGGTGTGGCCAAGCTTGGTGCTTTTGTCGGCACGATTTTTCTGCCGGAATTTCAAATGTATTTTGGGATTCATGTCACGATGTTTATATTATCACTCACGTTATTACTGGGATATTTATTCACTTTATTACTGAAACAGTATCCATTGGTTTTTGGTGCAGAGGCATCTCCAGAGTTTCCCAAAGAAGTAGAAGCGACAGCGATCACGCCATAAAATTAAAATCGGAGCCGCGCGATCAAATTAAAATCGGAGCCGCGCCATCAAATTAAAATCGGAGCCGCGCGCGTTAGCAAGCGGTATATCAGTTGCAAATATTTGAAATATCACTACAATGATTAAGTAGTTATATTTTTTTCCAACCGAGGTATATAATGAAAAAGAAAAAATCTGCAAAAAAATCTACGAAGAAATCTGCTAAAAGATCGAAAGCTAAAAAGTCTAAATAAGCACGAGTGTCAGTGTGAGGAGATTATGTTTTTCTCACACCGACGCCTCTATCTTCTCTGAAAACGCACCTCTCATTTTGATCATCAACACAATCGCAACCGTAATAATAATCACTTCAGCAAAATACAAATGCTCAACGCCAATATATTTTCCGACACTTCCAATACCAAAATAAAAAATGAGCATCGCAGCGCCGGACAAACTGTTAAACGTTGATTGCACACGCCCTTGAAAATCGAGTGTCGTTAAACTTTGCGCGCGTGTAATAATCAAAGGCCACACAGCACCAGAAAATCCAATCATAAAATACATTATCGCCGCTAGAGGAATGGAATGGTTGTATCCGAAATAAAGAAACGTCAGAAACAGTACGCTGCAAAATATCATCAACGTTCGAAACAAACCCAATTGTTCGCTTACCCACGGCACAATCAGCCCGCCAATCACGATACCCAAAGATGCACTGGCTTCAATCATCCCAAATTGTTTGGCACTGGCGTGCAAAATGGTTTGACTGAACGGCAACAATAGCAGTGGCGCTGACAAATACGTAATAAAAATCAGCAACTGAATGGTATACACGCCAATCAATTTTTTGTTTTGCGCTAAATAATTTAAACCATCGCGAAAATCTTGCAGCACTTTTATTTTTTGTTTTGTGCGGGGCCCCCCGTGACACAACGCTGCCTTCGGCACAAAAAACATCAACAACACAGCAATTAAAAATGTTAATCCATTCATTAAAATCACGGTTTCTGGCGATGTCCACGCGATCAAAAATCCCGCAAGACCCATGCCCGCTAAATTTCCAATTTCGTACACGATATCAATCGTCACATAGGCGTGCATTAAATTATTTTCCGCAACCAACTCGCGCATAAACGCAAACACAGATGAAAAAAATGCGCTAAATGAAATACCAATGCACAACATCAGTGCGTACACTGTTGACACGTGAAAGTGTGTTATCAAATAAAAACTAAAGGCGATAAAAATAATGGCGCGACACGCATTTGAGATGGTGATGATCCATTTTCGTGACAAGCGATCTGCCAAAACACCCATGAGCGGACCCAAAAAAACACTGGGTCCCCAAAAGCAGGCCATCAAAATGGCCATCGCGGAAACGCTGTTGTGTTTACTGATGACAACCCAACTCATGGCGATGTAACCCAATCCATTTCCAATGGCTGAAAATAATTGACCTAAGACATAGGCGGTGAAAGCTTGATTTTTAAAAAGCGCTACGCGCCTTTGAAAATGTGACATAACGATACCTAACCACGGTATTTACGAATAGAATAAGCGGTGTACTGTATTCAGTCAGCAAGGACATTTTTTTTGGGTGATCGAGGATTATATTAGAATGGAGCGCTTATGACAAGTATCGTTGCGGCAATTCAAATGTGTTCTTCGGATCGTGTCGATGAAAATCTCGAAACCGTCGAGCGTTTGGTTAAGAAGGCGGCGGGTTCTGGTGCGAAGCTTGTGGTGCTGCCAGAAACATTTGCGATGATTGGAAAAAATCCGCAGGATGTTCTTGGTATTCGAGAAACATTAGGCAATGGTAAAATCCAAGATTTTTTAGCGCACCTTGCTTCGCGTCACAATGTGTATGTAGTCGGTGGTACCATTCCCATTGCGTGCAAAGATGCCGCCAAAGTTCGCGCTGCTTGCCTTCTTTATAATCCCTCGGGCGAAATCATTGCGCGTTACGACAAAATGCATTTGTTTGATGCTGTTGTGTCAGAATCAGAATCGTACACAGAATCTAAAACCACAGAAGCGGGTACACAAATTGTCGTGACAGATACGTCGCTTGGAAAATTAGGATTGGCAGTGTGTTACGACATTCGTTTTCCGGCGCTTTTTACCGCCATGCGCAATCAAGGCGCTGAGATCATCGCTGTTCCCGCTGCATTCACTTTAAAAACAGGTCAAGCGCATTGGCAATTGCTTATGCGTGCACGTGCTGTTGAAAATTTTTGTTATCTTGTTGGTGGTGCGCAAGGCGGTACACACGCGAATGGCAGAAAAACCTACGGTCATGCATTGGCTGTTGATCCGTGGGGAACTGTGATCGATGAAGTAACTACCATGGGCGATGGCATTGCTTATGTTGATATTCAACTGAAAAAATTATATGAGATTCGAAAATTTATTCCGGTTGATAGCCATCAAAAAATTAAATTGGATTTAACGACATTAAAATAACCATGTCATCAATGACGATGCAGGGAAAACAGGCATTACTATGAAAATTAAAACCCCCGTTTTTCTTTTGCTTTTTTTTATTTTTCATGCCGCATTTTCCGATTGCGTCGACGGCAGCATCATTCCCAATGTGCCGCTTTCTTTTTACGGAAATTCTTTGGGCACCTACACCATCGATTTAACTGCAACGTTGAATGCTGCAACCGATGGAAATAAGCATACCGGAAATCCTTTTTATGAAAAAAAATGGTATGGTGAATGTCCGGGTGGATTGGATGCCGATCAGCAATCCTGTATCGAATTTACGGTATACCCCAATGATCAAAATTTTTCGCCAGCGGGCATCATGGAAAAAATAGAACAATATAATGATGGCAACACGAATCGCGGCGAAGTGCGTATTATTACTAATGATAATCGTTCTCAATATGTGTATACAACGGATCATGAAGCGACCTATTGTGGGCCGTATAACTTCAAATAACTCTGATTTAAGGATATCTTCCCAGTTTTTGGATAAAAAAATTCGCACAAAATGATGACAAGTGTTAAAAACTTCCGTATCATCAATACCGCCTAACGTGTATCTTGGTCCTTTCTTTCGAAATGTCCTTAGAAATTCATGTCCAGGTCTTTTGTAACAATCTAGGTAGAGTAATGCATCATGAGCCAATCTAAAATTTATGTCGGAAACTTGTCTTACAACACAACGGAAGACGGTCTCCGTGACTATTTTTCGCAATATGGAACCATTGAAGAAATCAAATTAATTATTGATTTCAACACGGGTCGCTCCAAGGGCTTTGGGTTTATAACCTACGGTTCCGCACAGGATTGCGAAAACGCACTAGCGGCTAACGGCGTTGAGCTGGACGGCCGTAAATTGAAAGTGAACATCGCAAGAGACGATAATCGTCGTGCTGGTGGTGGTGCTGGCGGTCCCGGTGGAAATGGTGGTGGGTTCCGCCGTTCGAATAATCGCTCATTTAGCAGGGATGACAGAGGCAACAGAGACAGAGAATAATGTTCGCGTTGTCACCACATCATGCCTACTAACCAAGACACGTTTAACGCGTTCGGGTTTGAGGCGTCGATATTGTCCGCCCTTTCTGACTTAGGTTATGAAAGGGCGACTCCAATTCAAATACAAGCTATTCCTGTGTTGCTGTCGGGTGACGATTTACTCGCTCAAGCACAAACCGGTACTGGTAAAACAGCTGCTTTTGCGTTGCCGATTATTAGCCGCCTAGATTACGATTTGCGTGAGCCGCAAGCACTCGTGTTAGTTCCAACGCGTGAATTGGCCATTCAAGTGGCCGAAGCATTTCAAAGCTATGCCAAGCATATTAAAAAATTAATTATTGCGCCGATTTACGGTGGCCAAAGTTTTAGGGTGCAGCTGCGGTTGTTAGATCGCGGCGCGCAAGTGATTGTGGGGACGCCTGGGCGCTTAATGGATCATTTGCGTCGAAAAAGTTTATCAACCAAACAAGTCAAGATGGTTGTCCTCGATGAAGCCGATGAAATGTTGAATATGGGTTTTGTGGATGATGTGGAATGGATTTTGGAAAAAATCCCCAAACCGCACCAGACCGCTTTATTTTCCGCAACCATTCCACAAGCGATTTTGCGCATCACCAATCGGTATTTACAATCAGCCAAACGCATTCATATTCAATCCACGCCGAAAAACGAAGCGAAAATCGCGCAGTATTATGTGGTCGTGTCTCGCGAACAAAAACTTGCTGCGCTCACTCGTTTATTAGAATCAGAATCAACTGATGGCGTGCTCATTTTTGCGCGCACCAAAACAGAAACAAGCGAATTGTCCGAAAAATTGCGCGCACGTGGGTTTTCTTCCGCCGCATTAAATGGCGACATGAGTCAGTCTGCGCGCGAGAAAGTGGTCAGTCGTTTTAAAAAAGGATTGCTGGATTTATTGGTTGCGACCGATGTGGCCGCACGCGGAATCGATGTGGATCGCATCAGTCACGTGATTAATTATGACATTCCTCATGACGCAGAAGTTTATGTGCATCGCATTGGCAGAACGGGTCGCGCAGGCCGCTCTGGAAAAACCATTTTGTTGGTGACGCCGCGCGAACAGCGTTTATTTCGCGAGATTGAGCGTTACACCAAACAACCGATCGCACATTTTCCGTTACCCAAGGATCACGAAGTTCGCGAAAAACGCGCGGAACAGTGGTTGGAAAAAATCACTGAAGTTTTAAAAACGCGTGATATAAAAGAGTGTGAAAAATTAATTGACACTTGGATGCATGAAAAAAATCATTCCGCTAAATCCATTGCTGCGGCCGCTTTATTTTTAAATCATCAAGGCGCTTCGGCGCCCGATGAAATCGATATATCATCTGAGTTTGAAACAGAACGTCGTCAACAACATCATAAACCAAGAAAACATTTTTCGCGTCATGGGCGCGGTGGCGGCGATCGAAATCAACATCATCGTAGACGGCGTTAAAAAAACCAATGACCTCAGAAGCACGCGCGCAGCGAAGCGGAGCAAGTGCGTTCTGTTACGCGTTAATAATCATCGCTCCCACTTCTGTTAATTCATCCCGCTCAAACACTTTTTGCAAAAACGATTTTGGATCTCGCTTTAAAAAATCGATCCAGCGATTAGTTTCTGGATCATCTGATTGCCACGCTGCAATTTCTGCTGGATCAATATTCGATATTGCATTTTTCAACACATCATAAGATTGCGAACCTACATGCCATGCCTTTTTGTTAAGAATATATTGAATAACATCATCTGCGCAGAATTTAGTGTAGATTGCATTGAAAAATGCAGAAGAGACATTAGCAGCTTTGTCTGCATGAGGAAATAACATCGCAGGACCCATCAACGACTGATGACACTGACCTAATTGTTTCTCTGCAGTGAATCCAGAAAAAAATGCGATAAATACTGAAAAAAGCGTAGAAACAATCGATGCGGGTGAAATGTGATTACCGATTTTCCGATATAAAATAATTTGTTTCACCAAATCAATCACGGAAGATCCGAGTGCTAATCCGCCCGTAATACTCAATAAATCTTCGCTCAACAAAAAAGTATTTCCGAGTCCTACGCCAATACTTTTATTTAATCCAAAATCTTTTTGGAAGCTCACATCGGCAGCACACGCTACCGCCAATGCGCTGTAAAGTGGCGCGATCACAAAACCCATTTTAATGGTGAATTGAATAAAATACGCGAAAAACTGCATAAAATAGGGAAGATGGGTATATGTGGGCTTAGGCGCAAGCGCTGCGTTATCATAAATAATTTTTAATGCGGTGATTGCTTTATCGGACTCAAGTTTTCCATCTAATATTTGCATTTCTGATGGCAGAATTCCATCCGTATTTTGCGCATTCAACACATGAGATAATAAATGGCAATTGTGTTGAACATGTTTTTCCAATGTCAATTCACTGTCTGCATCAGCAAGCATTGTTTGAAAAAAATGTTGTAGTGACATCGCAATTTCTGTGAATTGCTTTAACGCCAATTCGTTAATCACGAGGTTTCCTAAAAAAGCGATGATGGATGCACCCACTTTTTTAAATCGACTGTTGGTTTGATATTCCAGATAGGTGATCATTCCGTAGGGTGCTGAAAGCAGAACGCCAAAAAATAATGTGGTGGCGAGCAACACAAATTTTTTATTTTTGAGGAGATTGTCCAAATGCTCGAGCGAATGGTAACTTGCAAACGCATTGACAAACAGATTGGCGCCAACACCACTTCCCACCACCCACCAAGGCTGACCTTCTGTTGTCACTGCATAATATGCTGCGGCGGCCGCACTGACACCAATGGACGTTAATTCTTTCTTGATTTTCTTCTCCGTTATCAATATGAGTGAATGAGTTTACAGAATGGCGATAGAGGTGATAGATAAGTATAATGAATTATTTTTATAAATCGATCAAAATGTTTTCCAAGATTCAAGTATGGGGTGATCTATTACGATTATTTTCTGGCGTGGTACGCGCGATCAGAGCCGCCAAAATATTTTCAAGCGATTGTTGATGCAATTGTGTAAAACCGGAATCGCAAGTAATCGGAGCCGCGCGCGTTAGCGAGCGGTGCTATTTCTTTTTACGCTTTCTAAACTTCTTGGGACCGTGGGGGCCTCTGCCTCTGGGCATTGTATTCACCTAATTTATTAATCTAACGCTTGGTATTAGACCGATTTTTTTGAATATATGCAAGAGGTCTAATTTTAATTGGTATTGTTGACGACTAGCAGTGGACTTTCCTCAAAAGGAGCTGTGCCATTTGAGTCTGGGCTTTTGCGCAAAGAAAACAGCGCTCCAAATTTCGTGCACACACTGCTGAAATATTCTTTCCATGAGCCACCATTACCATCACGTGTCATTTCTTTTTCTATTAATTGGAGTCTACGCGCTGCGACTAGTCTCGCGACATCATCAACAGAAGGGTAGTAGTAAGTCTTGGCCATTCTCATCGACATGATAGCGAAAGGGAGAAGTATTAGCAGAGAAGAGGCAAGTATCTCAAGAAATATCCGCGTTCGTTCCGCGCTACTTCCGCAAAGAATTTCCGCATCATAATTACGAGGATTACCATCGGAACCGTTACCATTAAAATAAACACCACCCTGTCTCAGAGAACAAATGCGAAAAGCCAGATAGCGCATACAGCTCGCAATTAAATCATTTTCTGCAGATAGTGAAAATCCGTAATTATCTAAACAGTGTGATGCCGGCAAGTTAAAAAGGTTGGAACTATTGAAGCAACTGACCGTCGAGTTTTGCGTCACTGCTTCGCAACTCATGTCAGGAGTATGAGGAAGGTCGTCGACAGAAAATGAAACTTGTGGTTTGAAACCAACCAAAGCTATTTGCAAGAAGATGTTAGTGAGTGCCAATCCAATGCCTAGCAACGCAATGAAAAAAGAGTATGCGCAAGGGGTGAGTTGTTGTGTTATCCGGATTCCATTGGTTTCGGACGAGTCCATTTTGATCTCGTATTGTGTAACAGCGCCAGAAACTGTGATAGCGTGGTTGTTGCTCGGTAGACTGCGACGCAGATATAGTTCACGATTAGTGAGAGTTAGTCTGCGAAACATTTTGCAAACTAATTGAGCGTTCTCCAGTCCATCTTTTCTTAGCTGATCTCTTAGCTGATCTTCGTCTTTTAGTAAAAATTCTAAAATATGACCCCAAACATCCCACACCAGACCACCTGGCCTTGATGCAGAAGTTACGACTGTCAGCGCGACACTGTCTTTTGAACCCGTTCTTCTCATGCTGAAATATTAGAGGAAGCACAACGTGTTGTCATTATTTTCATTGAAATTAATGTTGTGTTAATTCAAACAGGCTCTTACCGCGGCAATGGTAATTTCGACGAATGATCCGGTAAATTGGAATAACCATACATTGATCGAAACTCTAATTTCTCTGCTTTGCCGAGTATATTGCCATAACTTAGCGATGGCGTGATAGAGGGCCGAATGCGATATATTTCTATTTCTTTTAAGGTATCTAACACAGCAGGAACACGAGAACGTAGCGCCAACACCGTTTGATAGTAATCCGTGAGTTCTTCTTGAGATGGCATCACGGTTTGCGTTGGGAACGATACAGATTTCACGGGCGTGAGTAACGTAATTAAATTGGTTTGCACTACACTCTTGGTTGTGTTTTTGAAGAACGTGCTGATGATGGGCAGATCGCTCAAAAACGGCGTGCGATTTTCTGTTTTCTCAACACGTGTGTCATACAATGTGCTTAACACAACCGTTTGACCGTAAGTGAGATTGACTGTGGTGTTGGTGTTTTCTTTCAGTGTTTGTGCGACTTGGGTGAAAGAGTTAAATGCGGTTCCCGCTTTTTGCACCAGAAATTCTCGACCCATATCAATGTCTAAATCAATGGTACCGTTGGGTTGAAAATGCGGCGTTAATTTCATCGTGACGCCTAATGGAAGTTTTTCAATCGTGCCTGTTTGTGTTCCTTCAATACCGAGAATTAATTGCGTACCTGAAAAATAAGTTGCTTGATGATCGTTTTCTACGGTGATGGAAGGGCGCGCGACAATCTCACTTTTTTCATCCGCGTCATTAAAAATATTCATATCGTAGGTGACTACGGGCACGGAGATAATGCTCGTTAATTGCGATGCATAAGGCAGTGTGGGTAACGTGGTGGTTGCACCGTTGGCGGAGTTGACTTGACCCCTGAGTCCTTGCGTACCGGTAGAAGCATTTGAATAGAGTAGGCCCGGTGTTGTGCCGTTGCCATATTGCATCGTGAGGCCTTTCAGCAAATTCACGCCGCGATTGTTGGTTGCTGTTTCGCGCGATAAAATTAAAACGCCGTCAATTAACACTTGCTTGGCATTATTTTTTACCGTTGTTTTTTGCGACAGTTGTTTTTTGACAAATGGATTAGATTTGGGTACGGGAATATTTTGAAATGCAGCGTTTAATTTATTAGTTAACGGATTGCTGGGATCAATTTGTTGCAAACGTGCCAGCACCACTTTGATTGCGCGTATGTCACCGATGCGATAAGCGGAATACAAATAATCATTCAGAAATAACGTGACACGATTACCGGTGACTTGATTCGCATTCGCAAACATTTTTTCCGCATAAAAATAATCACCGCGGCCAACTGCTAGCACGCCACTGTAAAAATACGGCCACGGATCATCGGGGCAATTGCGTATCGCATTTCGATAACCAACGCGTGCCAATTCCAGCAATTTTTCGCTGCCGTCTTGTCCTTCGAGTTGATAAGACAATCCATTAAAAAAATTGAGCGTACAGTTGCGGGGATTTTCGCGCAGGCCCAGTGCAAAATATTTTCTTGCGGCGGGATAATCACTTGCGCGAATTTTTGCGAGCCCCAGATACGCATATCGTTTCACATCGGTTGCCGAAGAAAACACGGGTTCATTTTTTTTGGGATGTGCGCAACTCATGATGATGCAGGCTACCATCACTGACAACAATCCAAGTAATCGCTGAAATCGCACCTCAGCTCCCTAATTACAATGCGTTATTGTATGATGATACCAAACAATGCTACCAAAGGAAAAGATAATGAAGAAAAAAGTTTTGTTATTCGCGATTTTTAGCGTTATGTCATCGTTGGCTTTTGCGGATTCGTGTAAGCCAGAAGCTTTTTTAAAAGATGGAGTGAACTTCGATGCGTTGCAGCAATGTAAATCTGCATTACGTCAATGCCCTAGGGTCGGCCCATTTCCGGATCAACACTGTGTTTCGGAGCAGATGAAAAGTAATAACAGTTGTGCTCAGTTCGCTAATCTTTCATCTTTAACTGGTAATAATGCAAGTTTTACTAACGTAAACAAGGTTAAAAATTTCACGTTAGTGCAAAATTACGCGCCGGCGGATGGGCAAAGTCGTTATTTTGCGATTGATTCGCAAGGCTGCTTGATTTCAGCTACGATAGAGCCGCAAAAAATTGACCCGGCTTTTGCGCAAGACAATTCCAAGAGAACCATGATTACTGTTGCACTCACCAAGCCTATTATTCATCAAGATCCGTCAGGCCAATCAGTCATGACTGTGCGCTTGGCAGTCAGAGAATGCTTGGCATGCAAAACGCTCAAGCAAACGACGGCGAATTTTATGTTTGATTCGAGTGGAAAATACCAAGGTGTTAAATTACAGGACTAGACCGTGCAAGTATTATTGAATCGCCTATTTAAATTATCTGAACGTCACGTTGATATCAAAACAGAAAGCATCGCAGGTGTATCGACGTTTTTGACGATGGCCTACATTATGTTGGTGAATCCTGCGATTTTATCGCACGCCGGCATGAATGTCGGCGCCGTTTTTGTTGCCACGTGTTTGGTGACAGCGCTTGCGTGTTTTTTAACGGGCGTGTTGTCGAATTATCCAATTTCCGTGGCCCCCGCGATGGCGATGAATGCATATTTCGCTTACGTGGTCGTGCAAGGGCTGGGATATTCTTGGCAGACGGGATTGGGTGCGGTTTTTATTGCGGGTGTTCTGTTTTTTTTAATTGTAATTACGCCCATGCGCCGCTGGTTGCTCGATGCGATTCCGCGATCGATGTCGATGGCAATTGCAGCCGGTCTTGGATTTTTTATTGCGATGTTGGGATTGCGCAATGGCGGATTGATCGTCAGCGATCCCAACACGTTATTAAAATTAGGTGACGTGCATTCCATCACCGTGTTGTTATTTTTTTTGGGATTTTGTTTGATCGTAGCACTCGATTATTTGCGTGTGCGCGCAGCGATGATCATCGGCATCGTCGTCATTACGGTTCTGGGAATTTTGTTCAAACAAGCCCAATTTCACGGGTTTTTTGCGATGCCGCCGTCGATTGCGCCGACTTTTTTGCAGCTCAATTTTCACGGGCTTTTGTCGCATAATGGATTTTCAGCGGTGTTCGCATTTTTTCTGATTTCATTATTTGACAGCACCGGTACATTCGTCGGTATTTTGCATCAAGCGGGATTATTTCATTCAACCAAAAAAGATTATGACACGTTGTCGCGCGGTTTGTTGGCGACGAGTGTGGCGAGCATGGTGGGTGGTGTTTTAGGAACATCGAGTTGCAGTCCGTATTGTGAAAGTGCATCGGGAATTCGCGCGGGTGGTCGCACGGGTTTGACGTCTTGTGTGGTGTCGATTTTATTTTTGGTGTGTTTGTTTTTTTCACCACTTGCCAGCACCGTTCCCGCTTTTGCAACGGCGAGCGCTTTATTATTTGTGGGCTGTTTGATGATGAAAAGTTTCACGCATTTTGATTGGGAAGATATGACGGAAACCATTCCGAGTGTGATCACCGCCATCATGATTCCGCTGTCGTTTTCGATCGCTGTCGGAATCGGGCTTGGTTTTATTAGTTACGTTCTTATCAAACTTTGCACTGGAAAAATAAAAGACGTGCATCCCGTGCTGGTTGTTTGGGCTGCGGTGTTTGTCGGATATTTTGTTTCGGGGGTTTAGACCCTAATATCGGTGAAGCGTAGCAGAAAAACTGAAGAGGTAATTTATCATGAGTACATCGAAGCATAAAAGAATTAAAGCATCTGAATTTGATGTGGCTTTTGATAAAGGTGACGTCAATGAATTTTTGGATTTAAAAAGTATCAAGGGTCGGTTTCCAACGCAACGAATTACGATCGACTTTCCAAAAGAAATTTTAGATGCACTGGATTTTGAAGCGGCAAAAATAGGGGTGACCAGAACGTCTCTGATTAAAATGTGGGTGGCTTTGCAATTGCAAAAGCAAAAAGCGGCGTAGTTAACACATTTAATCGGAGCGCGCGTGAGCGAGCGGTTATCTCATCGCAAATACCGCGGTCATTTTATCCATCGCACAGGCATTGCCGGTACAAATACATTGCACTGCGCCACCTGGTTTGTCTGCATTCACCGTACCTGTGAAAACAACTGTCGCATTTTCTGTGACACCCTTCGTGTAATGAAAAAGCCCGGGGCAATAGTAATACCAAGTGAGCCCGTTATTTGGCGGCACTTGATCGGTAATCGTTAACGCTGGCATGTTATTGAGTGGATTAATTTGCAACGCATGTGTTGTCGGCATTGAGTTGATGGTAAATGCCGGTGGCTCATCAAATTCCCACGGTCGTAGCAAAGCGAATTCATGTTTTGAAAAATCTTTAGGAAGGTTGGTTACTTGTGTCGATGCGGTAACGACAACAGACAGTGTGTCATCCTGCGGCGCAGCTTGCAGCGCCCCCGCCAAAAAAAGACTCGTGATACAGCAAACGTACGTGACCTTCCATGGGTGCATTGATATACTCCTTTTGTTTTATTTCGGCATTGTGGCACACTTTAGATAGTTTTGACAAAGGGGTTATAACGATGTGGCATTTGGTTAAGGGTACCGCGAAATATGTCAGTAGTTTTTTTGCTGCGCCGGCGACAAGCGTGAATGAAGGGTGCGCAACGAGTAGTGATCAATTACATATTTGTTATGCGGATTACATGCTGACCGCCAGCAATAGTCATGTGCGTTTTAGCATTCACAAAAAAAAGAGAGAAAACGAAAACTCCGAAGAAAAAACGACACAAGTAGAACCGGAAGAAACGACATTGCAGCAATACTTTACTGGGAAACGATATGAATTTTGTGGTATTAAAACGGTGACATTGCATCATTTTGATTTTTTAACACATCCGGAATTACTGGACGAAGTGTTGCAATTTATCGATCAAGATTTTGTGTTAGATCAAGCGGAACTAACGTTGCAACAGCTAGAAAAATTGATTGCAAAACCATATGACTTATCGCGTTCTAATTATCGCATTGTGGATATCGAGCCTGTTAAGGCGCTGCCATTTGAAAATTACTGCGAGATGTATTTTAAATATCAGCAAGAAAATGGTCTTCAAGCAAGTTTGCATTGCGTTCCAGTCAGTTTTGAAGGCGCAATGGATGTGCGCATTTACGCAGATGATTTTCTGGTTTGTTGTCATCCCGTTTCGCTGAAGGGAGTTAACATGCGGTGCGAGCAATACACGGCGATGGTTAACAAGGAACGTTTTGGTAGATCGATTGATTATTCCACGGTTTTAATTGAAGGCGAATTGGTTGATGATTCGTCGATTCCAGTAGCAGAATATCCATCTATGTCTCTACGCTAAAAACAATCCCGGGTGCTAGCTGTGGTGCATTCTTTATGCACTTGCAGCGCATTGGCATCAGGTCATCCCAAAGCTTTAAGTTGGCAAAATGACGATGTTGATGCGATTTTTTGCGAAAATTTAAAACAAAAACGCAGGCGTACTTGATCAGTACGTCGAGTATTTTGTTTTAAATTTTCACGAAAAAGCGCGCAACAGCGTCATTTCTATCTGGGGGCTGAGTTGTTACGCGCGTTGCTTCGCGCGTGCACTAATTGATTCGGACGCTTTCGTGAGAACTATTTTTCGTCATCTTCATGATGCTGCGTCGGAAAGGGATGCGGGTGCATGGGGTCGACGTGTAGCGCTGCATGCGCCTCGTTGGTTTCGCGTTTGATTTCTTCGAGCACATGACGAATGCGTTCTTCGTATTCTGCAAGCGCGTCGAGTTCTTCCTCTTCGATTTCTTCCAATGTCAATTCAAAATAATGATGCAAAATGTGCAGTTGCTCGTTGATGCGACGCATCGTTTCTTCATGACGTTTTAAAAACTTTTCTTTTTTTTGATTTTCAGATTCAGAAAAATGATGTTGCAATCCTTCCAGATGCAATATTTTTTGATGCACCTCATGCATCAAGTGCTGTATACGTTCATCTTTTTCGTGATTCTCGAGTGATTCCACGGTTTCATTGTATTTTTCCATTAATTCTTTTAGTTCTTCTAATTTTTCAGTATTGTCACTCATTGATTAAATCCTGCAAACGGCCAATTGGAATTGCACCGTATCTTGCGTTTGTGTTGATCGCCCAGCCCCAAAGTAACTTGGTTTTAAAAAACGAATGGTGACGCGATGTTTTCCTGCGCCAAATTCTGGATACAAATTCGATTGTGTCGGCAACAACACACGCACCATTTGACAAGGTGTTAAAGGATTAAGTGGTTGCAAATAAAATCCGTTGAGTGCTTGGATAGTTTCCAGTGGCGCGCTTTCGCGTGTTACTTGCAAAACCAGTTTGCTGATATTGCGCAATGGTTCGAATGCTGCCATCCATTCCGCCAAATCTTTTGCTTTTTCTGAAGCTGTTTTATTTTGCCACAATGTGTAAGCGGGCAAACGAAAATCACACACACCACCCGGATTAGCCAAGTGCGATTGAATTTGATGTAAAAAATCATTTTGCCGCAACATATCACCGATGCGCGCGTGATTGGTATGCAGATAATGATTGAGCGATTCTAATTCTTTCAATGTTGTTTGCAATCGTTTGGCGTCCACTTGTGCGGATCGCGTAAATTGGTGAAAAGTGTTGGTGTATTGCGTGAGCGTTTGACTGAGTTTTGATTTTAAATCAGGGCGATCAGTGACATCGATCATTTTCAAGAGCGAATTCATCGCACTTTTGGTTCCGTGTATGGACGTGCATTGCGCCGTTTTATCGAACTGATGAAATAAATTTTCAAGTTGTAAGCAAATTCGAATCGACTCATTCAGAGGAATCTCATAAGTGACTAAGTTGTTTTCCGTTATGGTGCTGATTTCAACCGGCATGGCATGTTCTTTCCTGTGATGACGTTCTCTCATTCTAACACGATGCTTTACACGGCGAGAAGTTTGTTCGTGTAGCGTTCTGGGTGAATAGCAATTCCGCCGCGACGTGTGTAACTGGCCCGAATGGTCAGTTGAGTGCATGCGCATCGCTTTAAAATATCGACAAAGATCGTTTCAATACAATGCTCGTGAAACTCAGCATGCTGACGAAATGACACAAGATAGCGCAGCAATCCATCACGCGAGATTTTGGGGCCGGTGTAGGTGATGCCGATGGTGGCCCAGTCTGGCTGGTGGGTGACAGGGCAATTGGATTTGAGTAAACGCGAATATAGTGTTTCTGTGATCATCGACCCCGGCGTTACTGTCAGCAAGTCGGGCGCTGGGAAATAATGTTCGCACGCGATGTCTTGATCATCCAAACAAAAACCTTCGGGTGTCGCATCATTTACTTTATTGTCATTTAACATCACTGTGACGCGAGACTGAGTGGCTGAAGACAGATCACGTTCGATGCAATCCATCACCGCTTTTTCATTTTCAAATGCTGATTGATTGAATGAATTGAAATACAGTTTCAACGATTTTGATTCAATTAAAAAATCATTGTCAATGGGGAAAAGAATGGTTGCCGTTTTAAAATGCGGCTTACCTTTTTTATTTAGCCAAGAAATTTCATCTGCATGCCACACATCTCTGCCCTGAAACGGCAGCGGAAAATTAATTCCAATTTTTTCGCGATTCATTTTGCGCGGAATTGGACACAGCAATGAAGATGTATATGTTGCAACATACGGCGCTTTTTGAATAAGTGGATTGGATATCATGCACGCAATGTTAATCAATTAGGACGCACTATACAACTTTAAATAGCGCTCATGTAATTCCGCTACTTTTTTTTCCAATTGCGCTAAATCCCCGTTGTTTTCAATTACATCATTGGCGATTTTTATTCTATCTTCGTGCGACGATTGTGATGCCATAATATTTTCAATAGATTCTGCGGAAGCCACATCACGCTTGGTTGCTCGATTGAGTTGCAGTTGTTTTCCACTCGTCACCACTAATACGCGATGAATAAAATCAATACCGGATGATTCAGCCAATAATGGAATCACGCAAATGCAATACGGCGCTTTTACATTTTGAATGGCTTCCACCATGTTATGAAGAATCACAGGATGCAGCAAGCTTTCCAGCCATTGTCGCTCGCGAGGATTTTGAAAAACGACGTCGCGCAATTTTTTTCTATCGATGGTTTGATCATCTCGCAAAATGTTGCGACCAAAATGAGACACAATCGTTTGATAGATGTTCGTGTTGGGCTTGATGATGTCGTGCGCGATTTCATCCGCGTCGATCACGGGCACACGCAATTTTTCAAAAAAATTTGCAATGGTTGTTTTGCCACTTGCGATTCCGCCTGTGAGTCCGATTACCCCAACCATGCTGTCATCCACGATAATATCGGTGCACCAAATAAAATAACCACCCAGCCCGCAATGGCGAGATAAGGGCCGAAGGGAATCGTTTGTGATTTTTCCATTTTTTTACAGAGCAGTAAAATGAAACTTACGATCAACGCAAGCACGGTTGAAAAAATTAAGACGTCTAATAAAGAATAAGCACCAGTCCATGCGCCAATCATTGCCAACATTTTGCAATCACCTAATCCCATGCCGTCTTGTTTTCGAATGAGCAAATATAATTTTCCAATCGTCCACAAAAATAAATAACCAAGTAATGCGCCAACAATGCTGTTTTCAGTGGAAATAAAAATATGGTGCGTGGACAGCAATAAACCCAGCCACAAAAAAATATAAATAATAGGGTCCGGCAAAAACTGATGTTTCAAATCAATAAAACTTAATACAATTAACGCCCACGTCAATAATAAAACAGCAGCGCCTGCAATAGTGAAATGTAATTGCATGATGACGATGACAGACGAAATTGCCGCAATAGATTCTACTAGAAAATATTGGACAGAAATTTTTTGATGACAATACGCACATTTTCCGCGTAAAAATAAATAACTAAAAAGGGGAATGTTGTGTCGAACAGAAATGGGATGTTGACAGCGCGGGCAGTGTGAACGCGGCATACATAAATTAAATGATTGCTTACAAGAATCGACAGATTCATGTAATTGTTCTTTTGCTTGTTGATTCCATTCGCGCTCGAGCATCATGGGGTAACGATAAATAACGACATTTAAAAAACTACCGATGATAGCGCCAACAATAAAAACCGCAATTAACATAATGGTCCTTACACAATACTGCCCATGCGAAAAACCGGCAAATACATGGCAATAATTAATCCCGAAATCAAACCAGCCACTCCAATCATAATGACAGGCTCCAATAGTTTGCTCAAGCGATTGAGTAGATCTTGCGTGGTATTTTGATAGAGTGTTGCGATTTTTTGAATCATGGCGGGCAGCGCATCAGCACTTTCACCAATGGAAATTAAATAGCTGGCGCGCTCGGGAAAATAGCGGCAATGTGATAATGCATCATGCAGTGATTTTCCTTGAATCACCGCCTGCGTGATCGGCGAAAAAGCGCGTTGTAAGACGGTGTTGGTGATGACTTGATTAGCAATGGTGAGCGCATCGGTGAGCGCCATTCCTGTAGACAATGTGATAAAGAGTGAGCGACTCCAATGCATCATTTGTTGAGCCATGATCGCAGAAGCAACCAAGGGAATGCGTAGAGCGAATGCATGCCATCGTCGATGAATTTCATCGCGAGCAAGAATTTTTTTGGCGATAAAAAATAATGTGATACACCCATTTAAAAAAAGAAACCCATGTTCGCGCAAGAGCATGCTTAAAGAAATTACCATGGTGGTGATCGCGGGCAGCTGCCCGCCAAAATTGTGATACAACAATTGAAATTGCGGCAAAATAAATACGCACAATGCAAAACAGACGATGATAGAAATTACTAAAACACTGATGGGATAGGTGACTGCTTGTATCATTTTTCTTTTCAAGGCAATTTTATTTTCGGTATCGATGATCAGTTGCGATAAAATTAAATTGAGTTTCCCGCTTTGCTCGCCCACTGAGATCAGTTGGCAAAAGTGATGATCAAACTGCTCAGGAAATAATCTTAATGCATGAGAAAAAGAGTCTCCTGACAGTAATTTTTCATGCAATGTCACTAAGATATTTTTTAATATGGGACTTTGGGTAGATTTTAATAATAAAGATAACGCGTCAGCAATCGGAATGCCAACTTCTAGCAAACAATAGATGTGCTGTAGTATGTCCAATTTATTTTTGTCATTGATGGCTTTTGGAATGAAACATGACCAGCTCAAAGAAAACTTCACAGACAGAATTGCAGAACATTTTTTTTCGATTAGACTTTTTGCGTGCAATTTATTTTTTGCAAATAAAGCGCCTGAAATTTTTTTCCCCTGCGCATCAATTCCTGTCCATTGGTAGTAATTATTCATTCTGAAGGTACTACACGATAAATTTCGTCTAAGCTCGTGATTCCTGCGCGAACTTTCTTAAGCGCATTTTTCCAAAGTGCTTTAAAAATAATTTTTTTGTTTTCGGCGATATTCGTTTTTATTTCGGGAGATATGAGCAGTAATTCGAATACACCGGTTCTTCCAGAATAACCGCGGTTGCATTGCGCGCAACCACATGCTTCGTTATATTTCCCGTTGGTTTTTTTGCAAAAACTGCATAAACAACGCACTAGTCGTTGCGCAATCACGAGTGTTAGAGCACTTGATAAATGAAACGGTGCGATGCCCATCTGGCATAATCGCGTGATAGTTTCAGCAGCATTATTCGTATGTAACGTTGACAAAACGAGATGTCCCGTTTGCGCAGCGCGAAGCGCCATTTCTGCTGTTTCTTGATCGCGAATTTCGCCAATCATGATGACGTCGGGATCTTGACGCAATAGCGCGCGTAACGCTTCTTGAAAACGAAACGATGTGGTCGCGCGAATTGGTGTTTGATTAATGCCATCGATTTGCATTTCCACGGGTTCTTCTATCGTAACAATGTTGCGATGTGTTTTATTTAATATTTCAAGCAACGTGTATAATGTAATTGATTTTCCGCTACCCGTTGGTCCCGTGACCAAAATCAAGCCTTGCGGTGATGCGATTGTTTTCAATAAAATTTTTTGATCTTCCGCCGTTAATCCCAATTGATCAATTTTTTTTGATTGTGCGTTGGCATCTAGCAATCGAATCACCATTTTTTCGCCGTGCAATGTTGGGCAACTACTCACGCGACAATCTTTTACAAATCCCAAATACGAACGAAATGTCAATCGCCCATCTTGCGGCATGCGTTTAATCGCAATATCCATTTGCGCTAATACTTTAATGCAGCTCGTGATCGTTTCATTTTCAAGTAAAGGCAGGCGCAATATTTCATGCAGCCAACCATCGATTCGAAATCTCACGCGATAGTCATGTTGATAAGGTTCAAGATGAATATCCGACGCATGACGATGTATCGCGTCAGATAAAAGTTGATGTGTCACAATTTTTGCTGTTAGTTTTTGATGATATATTTTTTGAGAAAGATAAGTATTGTGTAAACGATATAGCACATCATAACGTGAAAAAACAAAACGGATATTGCATCCGGTTTGAAATGAAATTTTTTTATGAAGTGAAAATAAATTGGGATTAGCAATCGCAATCGTTACTGTGTTTTCTTTTTTTTCGACAGGAACCATTAGCTGCTGATCAACAATGTCTGCAGGCAATAAATCAAATGCAGGTGCATTTACCGCAGAAAAATAAAATTTTTCTGTGTGGTAATGCGATGCTGCTGCCGATAATAAATTTTCTGCATTCACCAGATGATATTGCATCACATGTGAAAATAAATCCTGTTCGTGATAACTCATGTTTTGTTTTATTTTTTGCAGCATTTTTTCATCCAGCAATTGGTGTTGTAATAATAATGTGGTTAGTTCATCCATATTTAATTTGCATACCCATCTGTCACGCCTTGCCCGCTGGATGCCCATGTTAATCCATTGGCGGTTTCGGTTGGGGTGAGAATGTAAGTGTCGGCAGATGCAATACCGTATAAATTTTTTGGTGTGATAGTAATGACGCCCGCAGCAACGTCAGCGCTGTCAACCAAATCAGGTCCTTTTCCGGTTGTAATGGCGGCCGGGATATTATTTTCGCCGGCGTTACAATCCGTTAATTCGCCTTGCATTTGATAGCATTCCTGCACGCCCAATTTGAATGGTTCTGTTGCTTGTACAATTTCCGTGTAGTGCGCGCGGCGCGTGTAATTTTGATAGGAAGGAATGGCAATGGCGATCAAAATACCGATGATGGCGATCACAATCATTAATTCAATCAGCGTAAAACCCTTATTTTTTGTGCGTATTTTCATGGTAAATTCCTTGTGGTGGTGGCGGTGGTCCGCGGTTGCGTTTGCGTGTGAAATAAGTTAAGTTATCTTGCTTTTTTGCGCAATACCGGGTTTTATTAAAATAAGCGAAGAACCGCGCGCGCAAGCGAGTGGGTTTTTTTCTTTGCGCGCGTTAGCAAGCGATATAAATGAGCAAGGAGCCGCGCGCGTTAGCAAGCGATATAAATGAGCAAGGAGCCGCGCGCGTTAGCAAGCGATATTTTCTTTAGCCGATGTAGCTCAGTTGGTAGAGCAACTGATTCGTAATCAGTAGGTCGTCCGTTCGATTCGGATCATCGGCAATTTAAAAATATTTATTTTTAAATACTTGCATGATCATTCATCGATTCTTTTTTTCCATTCACTTGAGCATGTAGGGAATTTGTCACGTGAATCCGATTTGCAGCGACCCGCAATTGCGAACTCGACAAATGTGCATAACGAAGCACCATTGCAAAGCTCGACCAACCTCCGAGCATTTGTAGTTCTTGCAAATTCGTACCGCTTTGCACATGCCAACTTGCCCAAGTGTGTCGTAAATCATGCCAACGAAAGTTTGCAATTTCTGCTCGTTTCAACGCTTTTGTCCATGCCTTCGTATTAACTTGATCTACCGGCTTCGCATTAAAAGTAAACACAAAAACAGCATGCCGACCTACACGTTTTTTTAATACAGCCATCGCCGTATCATTCAAAGGAACAGAAATTGCCTTGTTTGCTTTAGCCTGATCTGGGTGAACAACAGTATGTTGATTTATCAAATCCACATCTTCCCATTTCAGCAATTTCACATTACTTTGTCGCAATCCAGTTGCTAATGTGAACAAAGCCATATCCGATAAATGTTCTGGAAGCGTTTGAATTAATCTTGCCGCTTCACCCTGCGTTAACCAACGTATACGATGATTCTGCTCTTGGCGTAATTTAATTTTCGGTCGCTTGTCAATCCATTCCCACTCATCCACCGCTTTATTTAAAATACTGCGAACAAGGGCTAACATGCGATTCACTGTTGCAACAGAAACGCCTGTTTCTGCTTTTTTGGCAGCAATCGTATCAATTAAATTACGATCAATTGCATCCAAACATTTATCTTTTAAAAATGGATTCAGCCATCTCAGATGCATTTTAATTTTTCAAAAAAATAAATCAATTAAAATGTCATGTTAAACTAAGTAAATAGAAGCTGAGATTTGGTTTATATTATCAAGTATAGGAATTTTTGGTATACTCTAACAGGTATTTGTAACACTGGCGTATGTTACCTACTATAGGTGTATGCCCCTTCTTTTTTTGAGCATTTAAGGTGGCTTATGAAAAATTTACTCTTAATTTTATTTTTTACATTTAGTGTTTCTGTATTTGCAAATCCTAAAAATGATCAGATACAAAATTTAGTGAATCAATATATTGAAAAATATTCCAATCATGATGTGACTAAAAAAGGCGAAGGTACTTCTGGAATTCAATTAACCATTTTACAAAATGGAAAAATGAAAACATATACCGCTGGTACCATTGGTCACAATATTAACACTCCAGTTTCAAGTAATAATTTATTTGCATGGGGCAGTATTACCAAAGAATTCACAACTGCAATTATTTTAAAATTACAACAGCAGAGAAAATTAAATTTAAACCAAACATTACAACATTGGTTTCCTAAAAAATTTATTTCAACTAAAAATAAGAAATCAGAATGGCCAAAAATGTGGCGTACTGTTAAAATTTTTCAATTATTGAATATGACAAGTGGTATTCCAAATGCGGTAAATAATTCAACTTTGAATATATTTTGGGATAAAAAAAGATTATTTGAGACGAATTGGAAATTAGATCAATTTATCAATGTTGCAGCAAGCTATGCGCGTAGTAAAAATTGCAAACATCAATGTTTCATGCCTGGAACAAACTATTCTTATTCCAATACGAATTATGTTATTGCCGGAATAATTGCTGAAAAAGCCGCAAAAATTCCATTCTCGGCACAAATGCATGATCTTTTAAAAAATGCTGGAATAACTGCTTATTATATTCCACACAAAAGACCCGAAGCTTATTTGAAAAATATGATGCATGGGTACTATTATGATGCTCTATATGGATACCCTGCTATCAAAGATGTTCCTTTAGGATTTGATGCATCTGATACCTTGGGCTGGTCTTGGATTTCATCGGCTGGTGCGTTAATTGGGAATACACAAAACATGGTGAAAGCTGTTTTTAAATTATTTCATGGTGAAATTCTTTCAAAAAATATGACTGAAATTTTAAAAAATAATTATTATGTAAATCAAAAAAATGGAAAACCGATTTCTAATATTATGCAGTGTACTGTTAAAAATACAGATGGAAATGGATGTTATGGTTTGGGTGTGATGGGTTTGCTTTATGATAAATCAATAGGTTTTACGTGGATTTATGAAGGACTTGTTACTGGTTATCGTTCTGTTTATATTTTTTCACAAAAAATAAATACAATTCTTTCTATTTCCGTAAATTCTACAGCAGGAAATAACGACAATATAGTGAGCTTTGCAAAAGAAGTTTTTAATGCTGCTAAAAATAATTCTAAAAAATTTAAGAAATGATTTTTATGAAAAAGTTGCATAGCAAAATAATTATTTATTTATAATAACCTGCTATTTCTTAAAACCACAAAAAATACCCAGTTGCCGACGATTTAACAATGGTGAGTGTTCGCACACAAACCATCCATTGATGGCGGAAGTTTTCACTTCGAAAGTGCGAAATAGGCTGTAAAACGCCTGCGGCAATGGCGAATCCTCGCCGTAATCGTTGTGATCTTGCGAGCACAGCGATACATTTTTTGCATAGAAATAATTTTAAAAACTAAAACATTAAATCTGACTATTTTTAAAACTGAAAACTAATTTAAAAACCAATAATGGTCAGTTGAATATTACAGATAGACATGTAACGCTAAAGGTTTGTACCTTACATCGCTTAAATGGCACGCGATGCTATTTGAACAACGTAAGCTATCACTATTTTTGTAATAGCTTTTTTAGACAATAATGTTTTATTGCTTAAAAAAGCCGTCACTTTGTCGTCACTTGTAACTTAAATAGTTTAAATAAATAAAATCAATGAACTAAATCCCCTGTCACTATCTCAAACTCGCCTAATGGCTCGTTTGATATAGAGACAGGGGTAAAAATTAACTAAGCCTTCTTTAACTGACCCATGATTGTCTATTGGTTAGATTACTTTGTTGCGTTAGAACCAATAATTTTGATATACTTTCAATATGTCTAATAAAGACAGTTTGAGTATATTATGAATTTATCAGAATACATCAAAAATAATCGTGCAAAGGGTCGCTTTGTATTCACTACCGACCAAGCAATTTCCGATCTACAGATTTCCAAGAATGCCTTGTATTGCGCCGCTTACAAGCTCAAAAAAAAGAAAGATATCATTAGTATCGCCAAACATTTGTATCTCATCGTGCCACCAGAATATCAATCTGTTGGCTCATTGCCAGCGGAAGAATTATTACCTTTGTTGATGGCTTATTGGAAAGCGAATTATTATGTTTGCGGATTATCAGCCGCTTATTATCATGGTGCTTCTCACCAAAAACCACAAACTTATCAAGTGATGTCTGACCATCAAATCAAAAGCATTAAATTTGGAAAAGTGAAAATCGATTTTTTTTGTAAAACGAAACTTACACCTTGGCTTGTTGAAAAAAAAATTATGCGCACCGGTTATTTAACAATTTCATCTCCTGAGCTTACGTTATATGATTTATTCAGTAATCGCAGGCTTTCAGGTGGATTAAATCAAACAGCTACTGTGCTCAGTGAATTAATCGAATCACTTGATGCAGATCGATTATTAAAAATCATAAAAGAAATAAAAGAACACGCATGGTGGCAACGATTGGGATACATGCTTTCACATATTGATTCTATCGATTCAAAAAAACAAAAAAAACTATTACAAACCCTGCGAAAATATGCTAAAAAATGCGAACTTAATTGGATAACTCTAGCACCAGAGCTTTCAACTAAAAATGCAATTCGAGATGAATTTTGGAAATTAATTGCAAATACTACGATTGAGACTGACGAATGATACCTGAAATATATATTGAAGAGTGGCGTGCAAATGCACCATGGGTAACATTATCTATGGTTGAACAGGACATGGTAATTAGCAGAGCATTAGTTGCGTTATACAACGAACCACACATCGGTTCAACTTTGGCTTTTCGTGGTGGTACAGCCTTAAACAAATTATTTATTCAACCACCAGCGCGTTACAGTGAAGACATTGATTTTGTCCAAATCAAAAGTGCGCCCATTGGTGGAACAATAGATGCCGTGAGACAGGCGCTTGATCCTTGGTTAGGTGAGCCTAAACGCAAACTCACCGATCGCAGTGCAAAATTAATTTATCGTTACACTGCAATTGATAATGTCGTTGCAAAATTAAAAATTGAAATCAACACAACAGAACATTTTCATGTTTTGCCGTTAACAAAACATTCTTTTAAAATGAAATCAGAATGGTTTGAAGGAGAGTCCACTATTTTGTGTTATCACCTTGATGAATTGATGGGTACAAAATTGCGTGCACTCTATCAAAGAAGAAAGGGCCGTGATTTATTTGACTTGTGGTTTGTATTAAAAGAAAAATTGATTGATGTAAAAAATGTTGTTTCTATTTTTGAAAAATACGCTGAGTACAACAATGAGCCTGTTACACGTGCATTATTTGAAAAAAACTTGCATCTCAAAAAAACGAATCAAGATTTTCAGTCTGATATGTCTGCATTATTACCTGCTGACTCAACATGGGATTTTGAATCAGCATTAAAAATGGTTGAGGATGCTTTTATTCCAAAGCTAACTGGTGCTGCATGGAAAAGAGAATAAAATTTTGTTTTAAATTGTATGTAGGGATTTTGTAACGTACTCAAATAGTTTTAGCCATGTTTCAAGCCGTTTTTGACCGTTTTTCAACCAAATGCGCATCGCAGTGTGTTGATTTATATGTTAAGTTAATTCGACCTAGAGGCTTCGTAATCAGTAGGTCGTCCGTTCGATTCGGATCATCGGCAGAGACTGATTAAAATAATTTAAAATCAACTTGAACTGACAGTAAAGCGCATAGCTGCAAAATGGGTAACTGTCAGATTAGGTCGGAGCTTTCACACTTTACATTCCCTTTTAAATATTTTTATCAAGACTATGGTACGGTCCATAAACCGCCTTAATCACAGGATTTGGTGTATTGCTTGTCAACACAATAATCCAAAATTCTTTTCCGCCAGGTATTACACGCACTACAACGTGGCCCATGGTATTTTTGTAATACTGTTCTATGGGCCCTTGGTTTTTCGCTCCGAATGAAGGCAAAGAAAGATCGTTCAATTTAAAATACTGTAGCGCAAACAAATCTCTCACGTAATTATAATTGAGCATGCTAGTTGTTCTTAGTAACATATCAAAAGTTGTTTGCGTCACAGCCCAATTTTGTTGAATCCAAATCAGTGGCCTCAATGTTTTTACAAAAATATTACTTTGCGCATCATCAAATCCATGATGATCCATTGTTGCAACATCTACGGTGCCGATCACAGGTGCTGCTACCGCTTCCGCAGAAGTACTGACATCATTCCCAGATAATTCACGTCCTGTCATATCGCCACCGGTAAAATAACGAAATGGGCCGTAATCAATACGAAAACCATTAGATAAATCATTTTCAGGTTCGGCATTGCCCGTCAAATCATTTTCTGCACGAGGAAAGAAATAATACGTTTTAAGTCCTTTTCCGGTCCAAACATATCCATCTCCAATAATATTTTGCACTTCAAAATCATGGCGTGGATGATAGATCAAATGAATTTGCTTATTGCTTCCCACAGTAAATTTTTCAGCATTCAAATGTTTTTGTTTCACCTGATATTCAACGAATCGTTTATAATTTTGCATTGTTAGCGCAGTTAATCGTCGATAATTATTTTTAGAATTTACGTATTGATCTACATTGCCGGGAAAATCGCCGTGATGATTGTAATCCGGATAACTGCGATCAATCAGTGTTTGAATATGAATTTCTTTTTCTAATCCCGCAACACCAATTAATTTATAATTCCCATTTGAATCGGTTGGGCGACTTGGATTCCATTCACCCACGTGATCAAAATGGTAATGTGAAATCACAACGTAATTTAATATAGTTGGATGTGGGGAATATATTTTTATGAAATGCGCAACCCATTCATACGGTGTTTTGCTGTTATTAGGCAACACAGAGGAATATTGGACAAGTTCAGCATTTTTTATATCTTTATTTTTTGGCACCATATCGCCTAAGTCATACAACAAAGTGGTGCCATCTGGAAAAATCATAAAAGTTGAGTTCCCCGCGCCCTCGTGAATATGATAAATATCTAATTCGCCTGCTTGCCATCGCGGTAATGGTTTACCAATCACAAATGCGGTGTTCGATGCAAATATATTTTGGATAAATAAAAATGCGGAGAACACGATTAGTTTTTTCATTTTTATGATCCTAACTTTTAACCACATGACTATCATGTGGTTTACGTTTTGTAATTCATAATTTAACTTTTCTGATTTGCAATACCAATAAGTATGGGGTCAGGGTATTCATTATACATTTTTACGAATATCCTTTATCGCTTAAATATACATATCACCAAAATTTAGCACTATTTACCGGTATTGTTAACTAAAATTTAGTGAAGTATTTGTAGAAATTTAGATCAGCTCATGGTAGCCTTTCAACCTTTAAGAATTTGTTAACAGGGAGTTGTACAGAATCGTGGAGGTGTACGTGCGACTCTCTGATATTAGAAAAAATGCGCCACAAGTGTGGCACACCTCGAAACAATTTATTTCATATCCTGAATTGATGCAGGCGCTCGACCCTGAAAGCGTTGCGGTATCAACGAGCCAATTTTGGGACACTCGCACCCAGCTCGCTGCAACAACGCACAATCTTACTCAATTAAAAAACCTCTATTTTTCCGCATAAAATGATTGTTCGGTATTGTAGTTTATTGCTATTATCCGTTTTCGTATGTTTCGTAATCAGTAGGTCGTCCGTTCGATTCGGATCATCGGCAGAGACTGATTAAAATAATTTAAAATCAACTTGAATTGACAGTAAAGCGCATAGCTGCAAAATGGGTAACTGTCAGATTAGATCGTAACTAATGCAGATTAATAGAATTTACGGAAAAATTGTTGCTTAACCCCATACCACTCAACTTATCAAAACCGAAAGTTCGCATCTTGAGGTCTGAGAGGTCTGAGAGGTATATACATCAAGAGGTTTTGTGCTATAATTTCGCTACCTCCCCTACCGTTTCGTCGGTAGGGTACAAGGCTCTTTCGGGAGCCTTTGTTTTTTGTATGGATTTAGTTTCGTGAGTAATACCCCTAACAAAAAGTCTAGAGCGATCATTTATATCGACGGTTTTAATTTATATTTTGGCGCGTTGAAAAAGACTGAATATAAGTGGCTGAATTTAGAAAAATTATTTCAAAACTTGTTGGGTGAACATCATCATATTACAGAGATTAAATATTTCACCGCGCGCATATCACCACGCCCAGGCAATCCTCATTCACCAGATAGACAAAAAGCTTATTTAAAAGCGTTAGAACATTACTGTCGAACAGTCAAAATTTATTACGGTCATTTTTTATCGCACAAAATAAAAGTAAAAGTCGATAATCCGCCAAAAGGTTGCCCGAGTTATGTGACCGCTGTCGATACAAAAGAAAAAGGTTCTGATGTAAATCTTGCACTACATATTTTAAATGACGCATGGCACGATCGCTACGATTACGCGATTTTAGTTTCAAACGATAGCGATATTGCTGGCGCATTGAAATTTGCGAAAGAAGAACACAACAAAAAAATTGGTTTGATTACTCCGGGGCATCGCCATCCGAGCCAAACATTAATGCAGTACAAAGATTTTATGAAAATAATACGTCCATCTGTTCTTGCAGACTCGCAATTACCAAATCATATTTCGGGCACGAATATTTCAAAACCTGCGAGCTGGTAATAAAATCTGACGCACTGCGTCGGAAATTCACATAGCCAAAAATGGGACACTCGCCCCCAACTCACCACAACAACATACAAAACACCACAATCACCTAAACCCCATTTTTACAGCATATAATCATTGTCACTTATTGTGATTTATTGCTATTATTCGCTTTCATATGTTTCGTAATCAGTAGGTCGTCCATTCGATTCGGATCATCGGCAGAGATATAATTGATAGTATGCTGATAAATTATCACGCGACGCAATTAAAATTAAGTTCGTTTTAATTTTAGAATAGCAAGATGTGGATCATCGTGTTGTTTTTCTATCATTAATTTTCGTATACGATCAAAATGGTTGTAGCCTGCAATAAAGATCCCATGCGGATTATTTCTGATGGAACGCCATAGCGACTTGTCCCGATATTTTTCATCCATAATCATATTAAAATAATGTATGCATTGAATCAGTATTTCGGCATCATTATGTTTTGCGCACTCCGAGTAAGGTGTTTCGTTACGTATCATTTGAAAAAGCAGTGAAAATAAATTACTAAAAATAGATCGGGCACGCTGATTTCCCTCTGCATCAACTACCATAAAGTTTTTTTGATGATTTTGTTCATAATAAAGGATCATTTTTTTTAAAACGTAATCCTGTAGTGCTTTTGATGTGTTTGGACCGAATGGTGTATAACCAGATAATGAAAAGGTATCGCGTAAATTTGTATGAGTCTGTAGCGTTTGCTTTAAAAGCAAATAATTGTTGTAATCAGATGTTGGATACTTGAGAAAATATTGTTGTGTGCGAAGTGAGAAAGTGTTTTTGTAATATTCTTCAAAATCGAGATCAGTTTTGACAAGTGCTGTTGCATCATCCCATGATTTGCAGACAAATCCCAAGTTAACGTATTTTTCATAATGATCTGGCGAACGCTCTGGCGTGCTTTCTAAATAGGCGATTGCTTGCATATGATTAAAAAAAGTGTTTGCCAATGCCACAATACAAGACCAACTAATTTGTTTCATATCGTGTTGTTCTGGTATTAAAAATTTGGTTGCTGTTTGAAGATCACCATATGTCAGATTAAAATGATCAGAACAATCTGCTGGCAATTGTGTTAATTTCCCTTCCGTGGTGCGCCATAAAAAACTATACAGAACGAGTGAAAAAAATAACGATGTCGCAATGGAGTGACATAATTCAAAAATATTTTTTGGCGTGAAACGCATTATATTCCCCGATCATTTCTCAATATTATTTTTCTTGGTTCATATGGTAAGAAGCACTCTTTTGATGGGAAATGCATCATACTGAGATCGCCGAAATTGTTCAATAAGTGTTCAATATAGATACTGTGCTTTAATGCGCTGTTAAGAAAATTATTCTATTGACATCCGACTACTGGTGAAGTAACCTTCGCATGTTTTGTTTAATTAATAACCAATCGCACAAAATGCGGGAGTTTTTACTATGACACTTAAGACATTATTAAAAGTAACAGTCGCTACAACATTATGTGTTGCATCCATTGCAACATTTGCTGCAACAGCAACACCTGGTTATCGTATTTTCAACCAAAGCAGCGGGATGAGCGCAGCAACTTACACCACAACCAATAATCCAACTGGTGATTGCACTGGCGTGACATTCCCAACACCAATAGACAGCAACGATAATGGCACATTAACTATCACTTCATTTACACCTGGTTCAATTTGTTCAACACAATACAAATCATCTTATACTGGTGGTACTTGCTTAGTGACTATTTCGTATGGAGTCAGTGGTGCTATAACAATGTACGCAACACCATTGAGCGCTGCTTGCTCAGCAATCAATGGTAATACAGCGGTTGTGTTGTATTAATTCAAAAAATATTAGGATCACACTTTTCTTAATCATTGTGTGATCCATTTTTATCAACTTATTTCGCAGAAGAAATGGGTATGCAAAATCAACAAACTGTATCGCTAGCACAAGTGCAGCATCAATTGGCTTTAGCGGGTCATAATCTTACCCAGATTTTTTCAGATTTATTATTTATTGGATTGGTCATTGGTATTTTTGCTTGTTTGATTTTATTTAGATGTTCTCTATATAAAACCATGCATCTCGTTCCAAAAGAAAAACGCATTTTTCCAAATTGGTTTATTTGGATGGGATTGATTCCCTTGATCAACATCATTTTCGATTCTATGATGTTACCGTTTGGCATTCCGCATGGTCTGCGCGACACTGTGCCCAACAACATCAAAGCTGTGCGCACTACAAGAACACTGAAAATCTTGGGATTATGCATGATGCTCATTGGGATATTTGATAGCATTATTATCGTTATGAATCCACAGTTTTTATCACCGATGCAAAACGTAGTTCTCACTATCATTTGCATTGTTCTCGTTATTATTTATTGGTGCAAAACAGTTTCATTCAGAAAAAAATATTTATCACAATCTATAAGTTAATCAATTAGCGTCATGATGATTTTAAAAATATTTTGCTGCGCCATCAATATTTTTATCGCATGGCGCAACAAAATTTATGAAATTATAATATTGACACCCTGGTACAACGAATCAAAACATTTGGCGTGATGTGTTTTCCGCTGGCGCTTTGAATCCACACGTCGATATTTTTACCATTATATTTTCCACGCACAAAATAATGTTGTCCGGGTTGCAATGTGGCGTGGAGCTGACCTTGCCCAACATATTGACCACCTAAAAGACCGTTCATGTAGCGTACAGAAATACCAAAAGTATGTGGTTGGTTAGGAGTCACAGGCGCGTTAGCTGTGCCATTCCAAAATGTTCCTGCAGACTCGTAACCTTGGTGATCGATTGTGGATACATAAGTGTGTATCCAATCACCATACGCAAATAATTTTCTTGCGCCACTAATTGTGGTGCCTTGGCTTTGCGCTTGTGTTACTGAATAGTTGGATGCGCAACTTGCAAGAAACAAACAAAACAATATCACAGAAAACTTAATATAATTTTTCACAACGTGCTCCTTATGCTAATAAAAATTTATTTTGATAATTGATCGTCACAACGCCCTTTCCCACTCCAAAAATTATTATTATAACTACGTGTGATGTAATGCACATTTTGATGTGATGTCACATTGCGCACTCTTAACGAACAATAGTCACCACTGCCTTTAGGTGCGTAAGTGATTTTGTAGATATTATTTGGCTGTGGTGTAAACGAAAATACAGTCAAAGTACAGGTGGCATACTCGTTGTTCTCACTTACTTGCACAGTCACTAATTTGTCAGCTGGAATAACAGTGTATCCACCAGCGCCACCCAAAAGCGGGGTAGAATGTGTGCGCTTAAGGTCGGTACACAGTTTTGCATTTTGAAATAAGAAAACAGAATTATTATTTTCTAATTTCGCTGTGGGACCCGCATTTTTTATTTGATAAACTGGGGCGCAACCTGATAATAAAATTACTGAAAGCAAAAGTGCAGATGTTGTGAATGATATCCATTGCATCTCGAAAACTCCTTGTAATAAATATAAAGCTATTTTAATTTTAACAAGTATTGATCAAACTTGGTATGTTACCTAACATTGAAAATCAATGCATTACATTTAAATTTCGCGACAGCGACTAACAGGAAGATGCAAAAAGCAGTAGTGCGATATAGTGAGTTTTGATATGCTTTACTTAACAACACCCGCCACGCCTCTTAACAATGTGCACTCCGACGGGTTTTTTTGCGCATACCGGGTTTTTGAAAATTGCACCGCTCCCTTACGGTCGCGGCTCCGATTGTGGGATCGGAGCCAATGCGCGCAAGCGAGCGGGTTTTTTCTTTGCGCGCGTAAGCAAGCGATATAAATGAGCAAGGAGCCGCGCGCGTAAGCAAGCGATATTTTCTTTAGCCGATGTAGCTCAGTTGGTAGAGCAACTGATTCATAATCAGTAGGTCGCCTGTTCGATTCGGATCATCGGCAGAGATTGATTAAAATAATTTAAAATCAACTTGAACTGACAGTAAAGCGCATAGCTGCAAAATGGGTAACTGTCAGATCAAGTCGGAACTTTTACATAGAATTCCGATCGTTTGAGATCGGACGAATTATACTGCGTACGCTAACGCAATTATATCCGTGTTTTTTGTTATTTATATTACGACACCATATTTTTTTTCAAAAATTGAATTGTGTTGTCGCTCAGTGATTTGAGTGCGTTAGAGCCGCGAGTGATTTTGGCGATACTGACGTGATATTTTAGAGCGATGTCGCGCTGGGTTAATTTTTCTTTTAATAATTCTTGAATGATGGTGTAACGATCGGCAATATCATTTTTTTCTTCGATCGTTAAAAAACAATCGAGGAGTTGGGATAATTCAGTTTGATTTTTTGCTTTAAGGCAGAGGGATAGGAATTTGTGCCAGTGGGGTTTCATATTTTCCCGCTCCCTTACGGTCGCGGCTCCTTGCTTATTGATGCGTGTGCTTCCGTAAATATTAATAACAATTTTTCAATAAATCCGTCATTGATAAAGATTTTTTTTCAGCATCTTTGACATCGAAAATAATTTTTCCATCGTGAATCGCGATCAATCGCGTGCCGTATTGTAGCGCATAATTAAGTTCGTGTGTTGTCATAAGACAAGTCAGTTTATTTTTTTGCACCACGTCATGCGTAAATTCCATCACTTGATCTGATTTTTTCGGATCGAGTGCGCTCGTGTGTTCATCCAACAGCAACACATCCGGTTGATGACGTAGATACAATGCAAACGCCAACATTTGCTGCTCCCCACCTGATAAATTTTTCACGCGAGTTTTTAGGAGAGTGCCTAATTTTGGATTGAAGCGAGATAAATATTCTGGTAATTGCGCGACAAATGTCTTTTGGAAAAATGGTTTTCGCGTCACTTGAAGATAAGTGGATTCGATGAGTATCGCATTTTCTAAAATCGTCAAATCTAAAAATATACTTTCCGAAATGAATTGCGTTAGGGTGACGGCGCAGCTTCGAATTTCAGCGGATGTGTATTGCTCGATGGGTTTTTGTTTGAAAAAAATATCACCATTTGTGTGACGATACGTTTGATTAATTAATTTAATGAGTGTGCTTTTTCCAGAACCGTTACCGCCCAAAATCACAACGAATTCGTGTGCATCAACGGATAAATTCAGATGATCGATAATTTTTCTGTCGCCGATAGAAAATCCCACTTGCTTAAACTCAATCAGCGGTGGCATACAATTCTCCACGTTGTTTGGTGTAATGTGCTGTCGATAAAAATGCAACCAGTACTAATCCTAATACTAATCTCAAATAAATGGGATCAACGCCGAGCATCAGCAATCCGTTAACGATGAGATAATAAATAAATGCGCCAAGCAAACAGCCGAACAATCCTATTGCAGCGCTAAAACGATTGTGTCTCGAAAATAAAACGCTAGCAATTTTCTTTCCGATCACCACAGCGCCGATGGCGGTGAGCGCCATGCCCAACCCCATGTGAATATCGGCGTATCCACTGAGTTGCGCTGTCATCACACCGCACAACGCAGACAACATATTACTGATCGCTAATCCCAATCCTAAATAAATCGCTGGTTTTTTTCCAAGTTTTCGCAAGAGATGCGGATTGCTGCCAAAAGCGCGCAATAGCAACCCAGTTTTGCTGTGTAAAAATAAAAATAATAAAAAGGCGAGTAGCAACGCAAACAAAATTAAAAAAATGGTGAGGATGGTTGGCGCGTTGTTTTGCAGGTATTGTAGAAAAATAGTGTTGTTGAGCAAACTGATATTGGGCTGACCCATTACACCAAAATTAACACTATACAACATAAAAACCGCGAGAATGCCGGCGATCAGTGAATTTATTTTTGCAACGCGCTGCATGAGTGCGACGGCAATGCCAACGAGTGCGCCGCCGAGTAATGCACCAATAACACTTTCGATTTGAGTAAAATGACTTGTGATTAATTTTGCAAAAATAGCAGCGCCTAAAACAAATGTGCCTTCGACGGTTAAGTCGGTAATCATTAAAATTTCATAACTTAAATAAACGCCGAATGCGAGGGGGAGAAAGATCAGCGTTTGTTGTAGGGTGTTAATGAATAACATGTGTGTTTCTTATTTGTGTTTGTTTCATTAAGATGATTTGCTTCGCAAATCCCGCTTGCTAACGCGCGCGGCTCCTTGCCATTTTATGCGCGTGCTTCTGTGGTTTTATTTATATTTACATCATATTTATTTTATAATGATGCAATTTTGCCGCTTGTTTTATTTTTTCTACAGACAATCCTTGTTCGGTTGCAGCAGATGAATTTAAAAATACGTACGGTGTTTTCATCATATAAATAGGAATATCGCGCGCCGGTTTTCCATTCAATACTTGCAAGGCAATTTTAGCAGCATCGACACCGGTTTGTTTTTCAGAAATGCCCAGCGCAAATGCCGCACCATTGGCAACCGAGCCATCATCTGATGCAATCACAGGTAAATGTTTTAATTTGGCTTGTTGCAGCAATGTATTCAATCCACTCACAATCAGTTCATCTTTTAAAATAAAAATGGCTTGTGAATTTGGCGCGATATTTTTAGAAACAGTATACAAGTCGGAAAGTTGCGACACCATGAGCGGTTGTACGGCAATATTTTTTGTTTTCGCCACAGCTTCAAATTCTTTGACTTGATTGAAGATGCGACTCGATGCGCTGTAAATAATCGTGATTTTTTTAAGCGATGGAATCGCTGCGTGAATTAATTGCATGCGTTTAGCAGGGGGCACGCGACTGTTGACACCCGTGACATTCAGATTATTTGCTTTTTGTGCTTCCGATTTTACATGGTCAGCTGCAATGGCGACGATGGGTTTGTTGCGAACAACGGCGATGGCCATTTGTGCGGCATCAGTACCAATCGGCGCGACCAGTGTTACATCACTATCATTAGCGAATTCCTGCAGAATGGAGCGCTGCATACTGGCGTCACCTTCTGCATTTTTCACGGAGTAATGCACAGGGACTTTGGATTGCTGTGTCATGGTTTCTTCAAAACCATTCACGATTTGTGTCAGGGCTGGCACTGCGACGGGCAGCACAATGCCAATGGTCACAGATTTTTGGGTGGGGGCTGCCGTTGCAGACGTTCCAATGAATAACAGGCAAGCGATGCTGAGGTGTTTTAAGTATTTTTTCATGGTGTTGTCTCTGTGATTTGTAAATACTCATGTAATGGTACATGAGTACAAAGAGAATTGCAAGGTCAAAATAACGCACTTGCTCCGCTGCGCTCCCCGCGTGCTTCCGTGGTTTTTCATACGCACTTGCTCCACTGCGTTGCGCGCGTGCTTCTTATATGGACCCCGCCTGTTTCTGCAAGAAATAAATTCATTTTTAACAAATTGGTGAGATGCATT